>OLNY01002690.1_pt1 | contig 12096 bp, 9 predicted proteins | sample 1671981 | NCBI WGS metagenome assembly OLNY01 (sample SAMEA3136632, study PRJEB25190) | human gut metagenome | biome: human gut; feature: human-associated habitat; material: faeces | place: Austria | collected 2013 | reverse complement strand
ATTAAAGACAACTCAGTGGATAATATTTATTATACAGATTTAGACCCGATTAATAAGAAAATAATTACAGATTATGACAACTATCAATTTATTGATAAAGTTGTATATAATAATGATAAAAAATTAGAGGCAGATATTACTGTAAATAATATTGAAATATTTAAGGAAAATATTGAGAGTGTTAACAAAGTATTCCTTGATGAAATGAATTTGTTTAATGATAAAACAAAAAGCGAACCTGATGAATTATTAAGTATTGATGGTATAGAGAATGTTTTTGTAAAATTTATTCGAATTCCTATAAATATATATGTAAGTGCAGATGGATATGATATAGATGTTTTAGCTAGTAGTAAGAAGTATGATACATTATTTAAAATGTTTAAAGATGAAATAATAGTCGAAGCCGCAAAACGAATTGACTATGAATTAATGTATGGTAGAAATAGCATTTCGGAAGACGATGATGGAGCGTATAGCAATTCATATATTGATATTTCAGACATTTCATAAGCATGTAGTAAGTGGACTGAAACAGCAAAGCATATGCATAATTTAAGGACAGCTTTTAGCTGTCCTTTTTCTTATTCTGGAACATCCGCGGTGGTATTATCGTCTGTATTTTCGGAAGTATCTGGAATTGGCATACTTCCTATCTTGGTAATCAGATCAAGATCAATTTCTGGTAAAAAGGATTCCAGGTTCTGTTTCTCACATTCCATGAGCTTTTTAATATCAGAATAATTCAGGCGGTTGATCCCCTGCAGGGTATATTCCATCAGTTTATTTGGGGCGACCTCCTGCTCACAGGCGTAAGAAGAAAGCAGCTGGTTCAGGATTTTCTCTTTTGCAAGATCCGCTGCGCGCTCGGAAGGAGAACGGAACTTAAATTCTTCCGGATGGATAGAAATGTGGTCATAGTTCAGGAGAGAAGCAACGAGAGGGATATCCGTCTGGTATTTTTCTTCCACGCTGTCCCAAAATTCTTTTTTCTGTCCTTTTTTTACTTTCGGGTCATCTTCATTGATATCAAAAGGAATCAGTTCCGGTATCTTTTTCAGATACTTCGAATAAATATCATTCGGACAAAGGATCTTTAAATAAACAGCAGGCTTCCCATCATATTTTCCGATCAGGATCTGGGTCCCAATGGAAAGGTTGAATTCTGTACACTGCATACGTTTATCCGAATACATCATCCTTCTTTTTACTTCACCTGCTGCAATGTCCAGGATAGAAGAGTCTTCTGGTCTTTTGTACTGGTTCATTGCAATCTCATCTACGATCCGTTCTACCTGCCAGCGGACAAGTTCTCCATAAGCTATCGATGCCCTTTTTTCAATGATCCCGCTCATTTCATAAAGTATCATTTCTACATCAGAAATATTGCTGATATCTTTGAGCAGATATCCTTTTAATACGATCTGTGCCATAAAAAAATCCTCCATTTTTTTTATTTAATATGTCATTTTTGGAGAAAAATGGCAGAAAATCTGACAATAAATATAAGAAGGGAAAGAGATTATGAGCCAAACAGAAAGGAGGCAAGAAGTATATGCAATATATACAAAATATTCTGGAATAAGATGATTTTTAGTTTAGTTTTTTGTACTAAATAACGATTTTTTGATTTGTGAAAATTTTGTATTGCCTTATATTACTATCAGTAGTAAAATTAGGAATATCAAAAAGGGACGTGTAGGAGGAAAGAAAAATGAAAGGTGCAGAATTAGTTGCTTTAATGGTCTTTTTAAGGACAGATGATATTGAACTTCATGCTTATGCAAAAGATGCTATAGAGAAAGAATATCCTGCCGGAGTATTCGAACTTATCACAAAATATCTTGCTAAAGAAGGAACAGCCAAAAAGAAAAGCCAGGAATTTATGACAGAACTGACTGCCCTTAATAATGTGGATATTGATTCCTGTATCGAGATCACAGAATCTTTTCAGAAAGCGGCAAAGGCACATATGCGTCCGCTTCCAACAGACCTCATTATGGGAACTGTTATGAAAATGTACAGGAGCGGTGATGAACGCCTTGTAAAAAAAGCCAAAGAAGTGGTTATCAAAGGATTTGAAAAATTCGTACATAAGATCATTCATAAGTATTATTCAACTTATGCCATTAAGTATGGGGAAGAATTATTCCAATGCGGATGTATCGGACTTATGAAAGCTATGGAAAATTATGACAGCAGCTATTTCAAGTTCAATACTTACTGTACTACTTTTGTTCTCCACGAGATTTCAGGACAGATCAATTTCCAGAACAATGATTCAACTGTACATTTCAATAATATCCAGAAAAAAATCAATACGGCTATATCTGAGATCAAAGACGAAGGTTTTACTCCTTCAGTCGAAAAGATTGCGATTGTTTCTGAACTGCAGCCAGAAGTTATTGAAAGAGAAATGGATTATATCGAAAGAACACGTTTCAAATACCTGGATGCAGATGAATGTAAGGACGATATTGGAGAATATGATGCAACCCCTGAGGCACTGTTTGCAAAAAAAGAACGTGAGAAAAGCCTCTTTGGTGCGATCATGGATCTTCCAAAAGAATACCGTGAGATCGTTGTCATGAAATGCAATGATTATACAAATGAACAGATTGCCAGTAGCCTTGACATCACGATTGGAAAAGCTAAGACAAAATATCAGAAGGCTCTCCAGATGATGAAAAGAAATCCAAAGCTTTATGAAACATTTTCAGATTACTATTCGGAGGCTACAGTACATATGGCCCGCTATTCTGTAAGCTCCATGATGCCACAGAAACTTCTTAAAGCACAGATGGACGACCTTATGGAATGTGTCGGCGGACTAAATGAAAATGATGGAGCTGTTTATTACGTGGATTCTTCTGATTCTATGGGACAGCTGAGATTTAGTTTTTGATTAAGAATATCAAGTGTTTTTCTGCTGTTACTGTATCAGTACTTATTTTTTCTCTGTTAGTATTTTTTTTTCGATTCAAAAGAGATCCTTCGGGGGTCTCTTTTTTCTTATAAAAATTAGCTGTTTTTTTAAAAAAATGACATATTAAATACGAAAAGTGAAAACAGAACAAAAAGGAGGAATAACTTTGAAGAAAAAACAAATTTACGCATTGTTACTTGCAGGCGTCCTTGCTTCAGGCTCCATGCCGGCAGCTGCGATGGCAGCAGAAAACACGGAAGAATATTCTACAGATGCTGGAACAACAGAAAGTGCACCGGAAGAAACAGCAGCCGAAACGCAGGCTCCAGAAACATCTGCTCCTGAAACACAGGTTTCTGAAACTTCCGCTCCAGAGACTGCTGCACCGGAAACACAGACTTCAGAAACACAGACTTCAGAAACATCTGCTCCTGAAACACAGACAGAGGAAAAAGAAGTACCTGAAATGCCACAGACAGAAACAGAACCTCAAGAAGATACCGGTATCCGTATCCTTTCTGATACAAAGGATATTGCATGCCAGTCCCTGAAAGAAGCGTTTGACACACTGGCTGCTGAACCGGATGACAATGCAGTTATCAAAGTTTCCACAGACCAGGTATTCAATGACACTATTACACTTAATTCCGGAAATGTATCTGTCGTTGTAGAAAAAGATGCTGCTTTTACAAGAGCTGATGGGTTTACAGGATCGTTTTTCTCTGTAAAAGGAGGCAGCCTTTCTATCAGTACGGCACAGGAAGGTATTAATCTCACTATCGGTACAGAAAAAAATGAGACTGACCCAGAGACAGAAACTGAAGCTTATGCAGATGCAGAAAAATATGATGCCCTGGTCTCAGTTGAAAAAGATGCTTCCTTTACAATGTCTTCCGGTGTAAAACTTGTAGGCAACGTTTCTGAGGATGAGGGAGCTGCTATCACGAATAAAGGCGGTACCGTATCCATCGAAGGAGGCTCTATTTCTGATAACGCCGGCAAGGATGGTGCCATATACAGTGACACTTCCGTAAATATTAAAAATGATATTGATATCAGCAGCAATAAAAATGAAGAGAATAAAGCTGCAAACCTGTATCTTGATGGAGAAAATGCGGATATGATCGTAACCGGACCTCTTAAGGATGCAGAAGTAGCATTCTCTGTTGATGAAAAAGAAAACATCCAGATAGCAGAAATCGGAAAAAATACGGATGGAAGTGACACTGTCACAGCCGAAGAATTTATCGAGGCTGTCAGCTTCCTGACGCCTGATGATCCTAATATGACAGTAAGTCTTTCTGATGTCGGAAATACAGCTGTTCTCAATCAGGATGAAAAGCCGGATCAAAGTGAAACTCAGTCGGAGTCTGAAACACAGAGTGAGAGTGAATCCGAAACCCAAAGTGAGACTCAGAGCGAAACTCAAAGTGAAACCCAGTCTGAAAGTGAGTCTGAGATCCAGACAGAGACGGAATCTGAAAAACAGAGTGAGACTCAGCCTGAAACCCAGACAGAAACGGAATCTGAAAAACAGAGTGAGACTCAGCCTGAAACCCAGACAGAAACCAAAGCAGCTTTTAAACCGATCGTATCTTCCATCAAATGGAGCGACCATTCTACGGTACAGTTCCAGGTACGTGCGAACAGGGCATTCTCTTATTATGCCAAAGTCTTTGACAAGAAAACATCCTCTGCTGCTGTAAAGAAAGCTTATGATAAGTCAAAGGCAAACAGGTCTGTTGAAGCCAATGTAAAAGATGTTGTTACCATCAACAATGTACCTGATAGTGAATATGTCATCTATATGTATTTCAAATTGGATGATGGAAGCATGACTTATTCCAAGATCCCGGTATCTGAAAACAAACGTCCAAAAGTAGCAACAAGGGAAGCACATGTCTATACTGTAGATCAGTGTGTAGTATCCGGACTCGATAGTCCATTAAAACTCTATCCTGGCAAGTTCTATGAGTTTGCAGCGACCGGGGCAGGAACAGATAACAATGATCCAGTTGATGGAGATATCAAATATGAACCGGTATACTGGAGCACAATTACTAATCCAGAAGATGCCATGAAACATACGAAATGGCAGATGGGATCTTCCAGCGGTATTAAAACAGAAAAGAGTTTCCCAATCTATGTATTTTTCCAGAAATATAAATTTTCCGGCACAGACTGGGTAAAAGATGCTGTTGAATACAAGACAGTTACGATTACAACCGCAGCAATCACGGATTCTGAGATGGAAGAGTATAAGAAAGAAAACGGAATCACCGGGGATGTCTATGGAGATACCGATGGAGATGAAAGCTCTGTAGGTGATAATTCCATTACCCCGACTGTTGCTCCTTCTGAAAAAGGAGACGGATCTACACAGAAATCTGCTGTTAAAACAGGGGATGATTCTCCAATCGGTGTCATGGTATCCCTCGCAGCCGTGGCAATGCTGGCAGGCGGATATATCGTAGTAAGGAAACGAAAAAAAGAAGATTAAGAAAAGGAGGCGCTAAGCCTCCTTTTTTGTAAATCTTTCATCTCTGGAAAGCAGTCCGGTATATTCCCGGATCCGTTCTTTTCCGAGGTCATTCAGGATATCATTCGGATCTGGTTCTTCTGCCACATGGAAAGCAGAATTAATATCATGAATACTAAGTATTTCACATAGCCCAAAAAACTGCAGCACACTGGGTTTTGAGTAGTTCGTTTCCCATTTGCAAACTGCATTTGTACTGACTGAAAACCCTAGATCTGTCATTCTCCGTGCAATATCCGTCTGTGTAAGTCCCCTTCCCTTCCGGATATGAACGAGTGTTTCCCCAAATGATTCCATAGCAGATACCCACCTTATGTTTGATATCTATAATATTAAAAGAATCCAGGACGTCAGTCAATACATATTAACATAGTATATTAATATGATTAAAACTATAAAATTAGCCAAAAGTTTTCTTATAAAAATTAGCCAGGATTCAAAAAAAATGACATATTAGGTGTGTAAAAATTAATCGTATAAAATAAGGAGGAAAATAACATGAAAAACAAAACTGCAAAAATTCTTCTCGCTGCACTTACTGCTGCATCTCTCACCAGCATGCCAGTCATGGCCGCTGATGCAAGTGACTATATCCTGCTCCTGCCAAAAACAGAAGGGGTTACTTACGAAATGGCACAGGACCATGTTGCTGACCAGTATTCCAATGACCAGTATACTGTCCTTTTATATAAAGAAGGAGAAACTGTTGACCTTACCGTAAGCGGCACAACAGATTTCGTGATCAAGGATGCCATGGATTCTGATACAACTGATTATGCAGCCAGCGAAACGGACGGAAAAGTGTCCTTTACGATGCCGGCAGAAGACCTCAGCTTAAGTGTAAACAATGTGTCCGAGGAATCCGTTGCTGCAGCCAAAGCCGCTGCTGAAACTGAAACGGAAACCCAGGCACAGTCCGAAACAGAAGCTGCACAGGAACTGGATCAGGGAGGAGCATCCCAGGCAGTCCCATCTGATATCAGGATCGCATCCACACGTGTCAATGTACGTGAAACTGCGGATACCAACGCAAATAAGATCGCTGTCCTTACCCCAGGCCAGAGGGTACGTGTATTAAGCGAAGAAAACGGTTGGACAAGACTCCAGTATGTTGATAAAAACAAAAACCTTGTAGAAGGCTCTGTAAAATCCGATTATCTTACAAACACCTCAGCCCTGTATACCGCAAAGGCAAACGTCAATGTCCGTGCGTCTGCATCTGAAAAAGCTGAAAAACTTGGCAAGGCAGAAAAGGGCAGTGAGGTTGTTGTCATCGAAAACGGACAGGATGGATGGGCTAAGGTCTGCTATGTATCCGGCAATGCTGTAAAAGACGGATTTATCAAAGCAGATTATCTGGAACAGGAAGCAGCTCCGGAAATTGATGAACTGCTCAGAAAGTGACATATTATCATAATCCCCTTCCGACGTAAGTCGGTTGGGGTAGTGGGTATTCGCATCAGAAAATAAGGATTTTTCCCTGCAAGGGAAGACATATCAGCCTGAGCAAAAATAAGGAGAAGATCATGCAAAAAAAGAAATTGTTATTGTTAACCTGTATATCCATATCCGCAGTATGTCTTTTGTCTGGATGCGGAAAAAAAGAAAAGCTGGAGAATGAAACGGAACTTGAAACTATGGCTGATGACAAAACGGAAGCCAAAGCCGTAACATCAGAGGATGGAACTGTACATTTTTCCTCTGAAACAGGAGAAGATGAAGCTTATGATTTTGGCTATAAAGCTTCTGATTATGTTTCTTTTGGGAATTACAGAAATATAAAAGTAGATAACATCGAAGCAAAAGAGGTAACAAATACAGATGTCCTGGAAGAAGTTCTGAACCGTATGACTGCAGCTGGAATGGAATCAGGAGACCTCACTGACGAGATCGCAGCACAGTTATCAGATCAGAAGTATCCAACTGCGGATGAATATAAAGATTATATCCGAAAAGTATTGGAAGCAAAAGCTGAAGAGGTCAGAGAAGGTGATCTATTTGTTGAAGTCTTAAACCAAATTGCGGATACCATCGATATTAAAGAGATTCCGGATGAAGAAAAAGGAATGACTTTTGAAGAGATCCAGTCAGAAGCAGCTGAAAAAGGTGTGAATATCACAGATCTTGCTAAACAGTATCAGGAAGAGGGTAAATTTGGATCCAGTGACGAATCCGATGCTTCAATTAATCTGATCATACAGTATATTGCCGAAAAGGAGAATATTTCTGTTACAGGAAAAGATATTGCAGCCTATAAAGAAGAACTTCTTGAGTACGGAAATTCCAAAGATACTATTGAAAAAATTGGGGAAAGACGAATTGCAAGGCTTGCCCTGAAAAAGAAAGTATGCAGTTATATTGCAGAAAACTGTGTATGAAAATTTTTCTTATAAAAATGGACAATTTTTGTAAAATATGACATATTAAGAATAAAAAGAAAACAGGAGGAACTTCTATGAATAGCGTTATATTAATGGGAAGATTGACCCGGGATCCGGATATCAGCTATACAACCGGACAGAATGGGGAACAGAACTGTGTAGCCAGATATACACTGGCTGTAGACAGATGGCGTAGTGCTAATGGAGAATCCAGTACGGATTTCATCAGTTGTGTGACATTTGGACGTGCCGCTGAGTTTGTAGAAAAATATCTGCATCAGGGAATAAAAATACTGATCCATGGCAGAATACAGACTGGATCTTACACGAACCGCGATGGAAATAGGGTATATACAACAAATGTTGTTGTACATGAACATGAATTCTGTGAATCACGTAGAGAAAACGGACAACAGGGAAATGGATACAACCAGAATTATCAGACCCCGAATTATAACAGTCCTGGCGGATCTCAGCCATCTGGAAGTTATAATGGAAATGTTCAGGGGAACAGAAGTACTGTCCCTGCAGGAGACGGCTATAACGGCAACACTTCCGGATATCCGGCAGGTAATGGAGGTTACGGAAATACACAGGGCGGAGGATATGCCCCATCATCCGGCAGTTATGGAGCCCCGACAGGCGTAATGTCATCTCCATTAGGTGATGATTCGCGGTTTATGAACATCCCGGATGGCATTGAAGAAGAGCTTCCGTTTAACTAATAATAGCAAGGATTCTCCCACCTCTATAGGTGGTGAGATGAATTGCAAGTAGGAAAGATAACGTCAGTGGCGGGCGGAGAGAAATCGGTATCCCCCACTGACATGACGCAAACCACAGTCAGCGTTCTGCTGGCTTGTCAGACTCTGTGAAATTACCGACTGTGAGTTGAAACAACTAATTTGTTTTCTTCTATATTACAGTCGCACCCTATATGGGTGCGATTTTTCTTTGCTTTTCTCCTGAAATACATATTAAAAATGAAACAAAAATTTTTGAAAAAAGGAGAAAAACATCATGAACAAAATCAAACTAACGAAATTGTACAAAGGAATTATTGGTCTGGCGAAAGTTACATCAGGAAAAACCTGTAATTTCTCAGAATGTATGGAGATCAAAAGTGATTTCCGTTATCCCGGGGAACTGCTGGAACGAATGGAAGAAAAAGGGTTTACATCTGCTGACGATTACATATCTGTTATGCGTGGACTTCTCCAGGTTGAGAAGTACCATACAGAGAGTACATTTGTTGGAGCACAGCTTGAAGATTTCCTAGCGCGTGCAAAAGAAAAAGCGGTGAAAGAACATAATCTGTTCCTTCTGTACCAGGTGCTGGTATTCGATTATGAACCATCTGGTGCACTCTATGAGAAACAGCTAAGTGAAGAAGAAAAGAAACTTCTGAAAGAAGCTGTTGAAAAAAGTACTCTGGAAGATATGTTCTATTTTCTGGCAGAATTAGTATCCTATAACAGTCAGTACTGGAAACCTCACGTAGTCTCAACAACTCTGGTGCAGTATCTTCTGGACTCCAGAGTCCATTTTTCAGAACTGCGCAGCCTGAACAAGCGTGACGTCCTTGCCGACGCAGACTTGTTTATTAATGCAATTTGGTTTTCTTACAATCTGGTAAGAGAGCAGGGAGAAATGAAGATCAGGGGAGCTTTTGGGAACGATCCGGAGATTATGATGACCATACTGGCATTTGCGGATATGTATACGGAACCAATCAAAAAGAAATATGAAAACTTCCTGATCAAGGAAGAATGTTTCTCTTATCTGGATGTCCTTTATTTGAACGCCGGTATCTGGTATCTGAAAGAATTTAATACCGCCCTTAGAAATGAATCACAAATTAAATGGTGGAGACTTCTCAAAAAATGGGTACGTGAGCTGTTTAAAAGTGAAACAGAAATCACGATCCAGCAGTCACTCTACAATTTGATGACAAAATCTATGCCTCGGAAAATTGACGGAAATGACCTGGTGCGTAACTTCCTGTTTGATGATGCAAAATTGTATGTACCAAATGTACAGAATTCATATCTGTTGTTTAATCTTCTTACAAAAGACGTTGAAGAAAAAAGATATGGATTTGTATTAAATTGGAAATATATCTGTGTAAATCACCCGTTTAGTGTTGATACGGAAGAAAATAAGGAATGGCTGAAAGGACTTATTGTTTATGCCTATCCGGATGAAAGCTCTTACAGAAAGCTCAGTGATTCTACATTCTGTAATATCTATGCAGAGGTTTTAAGAACAGATATGAGCGAAAACCATCTGAAAGAGATCGAACCTGTTATGAATGAGATCTTTGGTGTGGATATAAAAGAATTTTTATATTCCAATACAAATTTCTTAAGCAACGAACAGGTAAAAGATCTTCTGGAAACAGGATACATTTCTACACAGGAACTTTATGAGAAAAACCAGCGTTTTCTTAGAAAACCACTTGGTGAAATGGACAGAAAATTCCTGCTTGATTTCCTGAAATATTTCTGTGAAAGCAGAAAATGGTGCTTTACAGAAAGGGAAGCCGATTTCCTTCAGGACGTCTTTAAAGACAGCTGGCCTATCTCTCTAGCTTATTACAATAAGGACAAGGATACACATTTTGAGAATTTTTCAGAAGAAGAAAAAGAACTTCTGCTTGGACTTATGTGTGAACTCTGTATCCGTATCCCGAATATTGCAGATATTGACGACCTTATGGCCGGATATATTGCAAATGCAGAAACACGCAGGATCATTGGACAGGATATCGCTGATGAATGGTACCAGGCATTAAAAGACAGGGATTATGTTGGAATGAAACCTCTTAATGAGGCTTATCTTTCAGAAGAAACGCTTCTTGCATTGAAAAAACAGGAAGAAGAGCTCAGAAAAAAAGAAGAGAAAGAAAAATTCCTTGCTTCTGTAAAAAAGAAGAAAGAATCTATTCTTGAAAAAATAAATGGACTTTCTGAACCTGAATCTTTAAAAATTCTGCTTGATGAAGCACCATGCTCTGTTTTTTCACTGTATAAAGTTGAAATTGTCGCAATCAATGAAATTTATAAAGAAAGATTTATGGGCAAAAAAATAAAACTTGAAAGAAATCCTGCAGGAAAATTATTTAGTTACTTTGCCAGATGTTATGGTGAAAATATACTTTCTAAAGAGGAACTTGTTTCATATATCGAAGATGTACAGGAGGAAATCAGCAATGAGTAATTTATATTTAGAAGGAACCATTAAAGGGCTTGAACTGTTGAAAACAGTGGAGAAAAAACATATTGACCGGAGATGCATGCGATGCATCCCGGATAGAGAAACCGCATGGAAGAATGTAAATGAACTGAAACCTTTCTTTCCCAAAGTTGGGTACTCAATGCCACAGGAATATATAACTGTGGCTTCCGGCGTTATGACAGATAATAAGGTAGTCTTTACTTTGAACAGTCTGTGCAAAGAAGAAGATACTATAGATATGCAGTGCATTTCTGTGTTTGGAAAATATCTTAAAAAAGGATGGGAATATGTACCGGATACCATGGCACGTGCTTTAAAAGAACATGCAAATGTTGCTAATTCATATTCCTATTATGAGACAGACAACACAGTTATCGAACTCCGTATTATGTATGAGTTCTTACGTACCGGACATGAGGATATCGTGGAGCGTATCGTTAAGTATAATAATAAAGAAGTGATAAGGCTGTTTGCAAAAGCTACAAGTAAGCAGGATGACTTCAGTTCCTATATGGAAAGATACTTCATCCTTGAAAAGCTGCCAGAAGGTTTTGACCTTTCCCTGGAAGCACAAAGGATTGACAAATTTCTTGAGATTCTGATTCAGCCAGGAGTATTGGATATCTATAAGCTTGCAGGTGATTATTCAGATAGTCTCAGTTTTAAAGATGTAAGGGATTATAGCAGGACTGCTTCCATTATCGGAAAAACAGTTGAAAAGATCAGTACTGTCATTGATGAAGCAGACCAAAATGATAGTGAAGACCAGAAAGGATACCTGCTTGACCGGTATTTTTCCAAGGCGACAAATATCAATTTTGATGAAAAACTGCTTTCTGGATATTTGAAAATTTAGGTCGCGCATTCTCGTGACTTTAGTCGTGAGTTAGCGGCCTTTAAAGAACCACTTCTATAGAAAAATTTTCTTATAAAAACCAGCTGTTTTATAAGAAAAATAACATATTAAAGGTATAAGACTTATGAGAGGAGGACCCTTTTTATGGATATCTACA
>OLNY01002688.1_pt1 | contig 12101 bp, 17 predicted proteins | sample 1671981 | NCBI WGS metagenome assembly OLNY01 (sample SAMEA3136632, study PRJEB25190) | human gut metagenome | biome: human gut; feature: human-associated habitat; material: faeces | place: Austria | collected 2013 | reverse complement strand
AAAAGGCCGCTAACTCATGACTAAAGTCACGAGAATGCGCGGCCTAAATTTTCAATAAGCAGATCATTTTCAGGCATGGAAATTTCATACACTCCGGTTTCAAAATCCGTCACGGGGATCTCACCATAAGTATAAGAAGCTTTCACCGTATCGACTTCATACCCTGAAGCTGGTACGATATAAAAACCAACAGTTTCAGAAGGTTTGTACTCATGTTCCTGTTCCATCAGGAGGTCATAAGAGTCTTCTGTCAGAAGTGATGCATATTCCTCCGGAAGGATTTTCTTTGCAACTTCTATAGATGCTGCTTTCTGTTCTTTTTCTTCTGCAGATTCTGTCTCAGTCTCTGTTTCGGTTTCGTCTGACAGTAAAGAAGGTTTTTCAAGAGTTCCTTCTTTCAGTTTTTTCAGGTCATCGTTGAAAAAGATATCTGCATTTTCTGTTTTTGTTTTTACAGAATGAGGGACTTCTGTAGGAGTTTCGACTACATTATCTGTCGGGGTATCTGTTACGATATCCTCTCCTGCAGTTACGCTTCCAATATCGGTCCCCGAACTTGTCTGTGAAGGAGTTTCGGTTTCCGTTTGCAGTTGATCTTCCTGCTCTTCGTCAGTTTCCTGCTCATGTTCCACAACTGTTTCTTCTGAAGATATAAAATCATCAGCATCTACTGAAGCTGCCGACGTTATACTAAGCGAAGAAACAGTCATAACTGCTGCAAGCAGGACTGACACTAACTTTCGTTTCATAGTTAGCTCTCCTTTCGTTATTTAGTTTTCAATGCACATTGACTTTCCACTATGTTCCTGCTGGCCTGCAGATACTGAACATTGTAGTCCGACAAGAGAGAACTTTCTTCTCTTATTTTTAATATGTCATATTTTTTGAAAAACAGCAAAAAATTTGCAATAAAAAAGGACCTCTGCGACGAAGTCCTTTTCTTACTTTTCAGAATGACACACCCTGTTTGTCATTAGTCGATTTCTGGTTCAGATAGTAATCGTAAATCTTTTTAAGCCCTACATCAGCCTTGTCTACATTCCACTGTACTGCCATAGCCTCAACAGGAAGATCCAGTTTTTCGTTTTTATTAATAGATCCTTCAAGGTAGTTGACCATCTTTACGGTATCAAACAGGCTTTCTGTTTTACCTTTTGCCTTTACAATATCCTTATATCCATAGACATATTCAACTTCTGATCCCTTGTCTGTTTTTGATACCAGTTCCCATTTGGAATTAGGAGAAAAAGAGAACAGCTCAACATCAGCAGCTGGCAGCTTTCTCTTTGTCTTATTGTCAATGGTAATGATGTTTTTCTTAGGGCTTCTTACTTTCAAGAAGATCCACGCATCAACAGTACCCGTATTGGTAACTTCCGGGTTTTTTGCAACTTCTGTTCTTGGAAGGATATTTTTTCCGGTATCAGGGTTCCATTTTGTTTCTGTAAGGTCGATAGTTACATCTCCTACTGTGATAACATTTGTATTCTGCTCTGTGTCTGTCATATATGCCATAGTAAGACCGAAAGTACTACAGCCGACTGCTGCTGTCAGTCCCAGAAGGAGAAGTTTTTTCTTAAACTTATTTAACATGTTTTTGTCTCCTTTTCTTCTTTTTTTAGGGATTTTTTTGACCCGGGCTTGTCTTCCTCTGTAAAAAAACATAAGGAGAAAAGCACGAGACCTATGCCGGCCAGAAGAACGATCCTGCCTTTGGTTCCGGACATTACCATCATATAACCAAGATACGGTACATGCAGTACTACTTTTCCTATCACGTTTTCGTATGATACCTGCTTAGAATCTTCAACATCGTTGGCATCACCTTTTGTTGTGAATTTTTCTTTATCTGTATCAATACTTTTGATCCGGTGTGTAACGGTCTGCTCATCACTTATCATAAAAGTAATGACATCACCTTCTTTTAATTTATCAAAAGAAGTCTCTTTCGAGAACACCATGGAACCTGTAGGTATTGCAGGCTCCATGCTTCCACTTGTTACAGCATATGGATGGATTCCAAAAAGTCCACAGGCAGATATAGGAACAACTGCCAGTATATAGATAATAAGAAGTATGTTTACAATGATATGTCCGGCTTTCTTAAGCATTTTCATCTTCCTTTTTCTTTAAAAGTATAAGTCCGGCTCCTAAGAGGATAGATGCCGTTGCAAATGACACTGCTGCAGGAGTCATATCCATGTCACCTGTTTTTGGTGTGTTGACCGGTGTGCTTACCGGATCATCTTCACCAGTAGCAGTAAATACCCACCTTACTTTTCCAAGAAGGTCAAGATAACGGTTGTCCATTTCCGGTGAAAGTTTGAGAGTAACGGTCATATCCTTGGAAGCACCTGCTTTTACTGTGCCAAGATTAATAGATTTGTCCTGCATATCCGGTTTTCCAGACACAGCACCATCATAGACTGTACTTCCATCGTTTTCGATGGAAATTGTGGCATATTCATTAAGAAGCTTATCTACCAGTTCAAGCTGTTCATCTGTCATCTTTTCCTGTCCGACTGCTTCCGCTTTTAATCCGAACTCTACATCTTTATTTGCAGTATTAGCAAGTTTGATCACCTGTGTACGGGAAGTTCCCGGCATGAGGTTTTTAAAGTTCGTGAACAGGTCCGGCTTTTTGGAAGTAATATCAAAACCTTCTTCTTTTCCAAGGAACGTAACGTTCGTCGGTTCCGCAGTCTGTTCTGCTTCCTTGTACTGGATTCCCAGATCTGATGTTGATTTTCCCCAAATGGAAATGGCATTGCCTTCCGCCTGTACAGATTCCATTTTTACAATGATATTTGCAACTTTTTTCTTGTATGCATTGCCTGCTTCAGCAGAGAAGGTGTAGGACTTGAATAATGGTTCTTCTGTAGTCTCACCTGCTTTCAGCTCTTTCAGGTAATAGAAGTATCCGTCACCGCCGTCCTTCCATACTGTATCATTGTATGTGATCAGGATCATTTCCGGATCAAGTGTTTCATCGGTAACAAAATTACCATCAGCATCCATATCCCCGATCTTTTTCTCAATAGCAACACGCACAAAAGTACCAACAGTACCACTGTTCTTTACATTTACTATCTTATCAACTGTTTCAGATGGGTCCACATGCTGTGGTTGTGTATATTCTTCAACAATAGATGTCTTGTAAGATCCCATGCTTACATAGTTGTCTGTTTGTCCGGAACTTGTCCATGCAGCATAAGCTGTTACAGATGAAAAAAGGTAGCATGCAGCAGACATTGCGATAATAATCTTTGATAATTTTCTCTTCATCCCTGCACCTCCTTAATCCATTGTAGCCCATGCCTGGTCTGCGGAAAGAGTTCCTGCCTGCACTGCTTCTGCATAGACCTGCACACTGAGATTCTTGATTTCTTCTTTGATACAGCTCTTTTTAACAGTAACACTTTCAAAAAGATTATTTGTTTTTTCACCCGGTTTCAGGACTTTATTGTAATAGTAAAAACCGTCAGATTTTAAAGTCCAGCCGCTGTTTGCTACTATAGGCTCAAGCAGATCAGCATTTGAAACTTCTGCACGCATTCTTACATAAACGTCGATGCTGCTGTTATTAACGGCTCTTGGTTTTTTTGAGATCACATCACCAGGCTGAGGATTTGACGGCTTATTGTAATCTTCTTCGATCCCAATATCTACTTTTGTAGCATTGAAACTGTTCACTTCCTTGTCCCCACTGATGAGATATGCAGATGTAAATGCAGCCCCGGATCCAAGTGCTCCGACCACACCGAATAACACAATTGCACTGATTATTTTTTTCTTCATCAGATTTTCTCCTTGTAAAAAAAGGGAAAAGATGGCCTTTTCCCTTTTTGACATATGATAATAACTTAGTTACGGTCAATATGCTGCTGTGTTCCAGCTGCGATCTCTTTGTCAAGTGCGCTCAGAGCTGCTGCCTGATTTGCAAAACCTGCTGCCTGGATAGCATCTGTTTTGATGTGAAGTTTGAATGTTCCAGCAACGCCGGATCCGATGCTCTTCAGCTCTGTCTGGTTCCAGTCTGTCGGGATAACTACATTTGTAAACAGTGTAGACTGTTCACCGATTTTCAGGATGCCATTGTTGTCTCCAACATAATTGAATACCCATTTGTTAGCTGTAGAACGCTGTTCATCTTTTGCCCATTTCGGATTTACCATCGGATATTTTGAAATATCAGCAAGAGAATATCCCGGGATATTGCCCTGTACCAGTCCCTGTGCTTCGCCTTTGTTCTCATATGTTCCGGTATAGGAACCATCAAAACGGATTGTTTTTTCGATGAGATCAAGTGCTGTCTGATCTGTGATCGGATTACCCTGTGGATCCTGAACGTAAATTGTCATACGAGCGTAGCAAGGTTCCTCGCCATTTTTCGGATCAGAGATATTTTTTACAGTTGGGTTTTTGTATACTGTGTATCCAGGATATACGTCTTTACCATCGTTATCCTTATCCGGATCCCAGTCTGTTTCGTGCTGTCCTACATCCAGGTCACCTACTGTGAAAACATTAGTTACTTCTTCTTTTTCTGTCATATAAGACATTGTGCCTCCAACTACAACACCGAGTACACCTACTACTGTTGCCATGATTGCAAGATACTTTTTGAATTTCATTACTTTTTTCTCCTTTCTTATTTTTATTGATAAGTAATGATTTTTTATCCAGAAAAGCGATAACCGTTCTTTTACGGACTCGTTCATTAGCGTGAACGGCATATCGTCCGGATAATGCGGAAACGTTTGTTCCTATAATGCGAAGTGTTTTTCCTTCTCCTTTTAACAGGATTTCAGGAACGGGGCTTCAGCTACCCGAAGAACGTTTTCTCATTTTTAATATGTTATTTTTTTTCAAAAACAGCAATTTTTGCAAAACGTTCTTACATATGTTTCCAAAATGAAGAGTCATTGTGTTAGTTAGTGTATTTTTGAGAGGTCCTTATCAAAGACCTTTTTGCATCATTCTGAAAACTTATATTTTTAATATGTCATTTTTTTTCAAAAACAGCAAAAAAGGACAGCAGAAGCTGTCCCTTAACATATTAATATTTTACAAAGCGGTATTTCTGTTTAATTTCAGGATATTTCTGATGATCCACCTCAGAAAGGAACTCAATTACCGGACGTGCCCATTCTTTGGATGGATCCGACACAGAGCGGTAAGCAACATACTGTTCTTCTGTCTCCGTGTTTTTCGGAAAGCCGGTGATTTCATAAATGTAATTGTCAGTATGCTCACTGTTCAGTTCCCATTTAAAATGAATTACTTTGTCCCCGATATGAAAAGTATCTTTATCTCGTACCAGGCACGGTTCCAGTTTTTGCTCTTTCTTTTCAGATTTTTTCTCAAAATCCTGAATGTCAGCTGCCGGATAATCCGGATCAACCATCCCGTAACCTAAACGGGTTCCGTGTTCATTTTCATAGAGCTGGTAGAACAATCCTTCCACATCATGTTGGAACAGTTCCCCAATGGTATTAAACATAATCACTTCTTCAAGGTTACCATCCCATGGATTGTCTGAAAAATAATCCAGCTGTTTATCTGGAAGGTCTGCTTCACTTGTGATAATGCAGGTATATTTTGGTGCAGTTTTTTCAGCTTCTATATTTTCTCCTGTTGAACTCAGTTCCCTGATACGTCTGTTGAGGTTAACCAAAATATCCATAAAATCCATATTGTTGGAGATAAGGATATTATAGTAATACCGCTTTAATGCCATGATGATGCAATAGAATCCGGACATGAAGGCATCAATCAGGGTCTTTCTGCGCAGTGGCTTCATCTCATTAGGATCAAATACCCTGATATCAAGGCATGGTTCCATATGATTAACAGTATTATCACTGGAAGCAAATCTCATAGGACCGGTAATCTTTGCATAAGCCGGATACACTCTGTATGTTCTCCAATCCTCCCTGATAAACGGTCTCAAGTTTTTGTTAATCCAGTTCTCATTGAACATCATATAGTACAGATCCATCGGATGCATGATTCCGTAAATATCCACTTCATCAGTCTTTCTTGTATAAGTGATCATAAGGTCACTGTTAGGGAATAACTGTTTCAGCTCCTTGATAAATTCATCTTTTTTCTTTTCAAAAGTTTCGACTAAACTCATAATACTTCTCCTTTTTGTGCGTATTATTACATTTTCCTTATTTTGTTTCTTCGATGCATTTTGCAATATAATCCCGGAATTTCATACCGGTGAATGTCTCAAACATTCTTTCGGCAATTCTTTTTTCTCCCGGTGTATCCGCTATATTCCAGATGTCAATGATCTCCCGGAAGATTCCGGTATAATCCTCATCCAGCAGGGAATCAATCTGATCTTTTAGAATGGTATCGCCATCAATAATGAAACTCTTCTCTTTTATCAGAATATCCAGACGGTCTGCTTCAGCCACCATATTCTTAAGGGAAAGAGCTTCGTTATATTTATCCAGAATCTCCTTTGATAAAGGAACTTTTGTTTCTTTCAGTAAAAAAATAAACTCTTCCACTTTGACAGGGTACAAAGAAACATCTTCCGTATCCACATTAACCCTCGTAAGGGTATTGATATAATGGCAAACATCATCCAATAAAGCAGAATCTGGAAAACTTTCTACATCAAGATTCCAACCTTCATAAGTAACAAACGAACCATCCTTTTTATCAATATAAATAGCACTGTCCATCATATCAAAAATGATTTCTTTAGACCCAACATTGACTCCAAAGCTGCCGATACTGATAACATCATCGACACTATCTATTTCCCTGTTAAATCTGATCTTGACAGTTATTTTCATAATAGTTTCCTCCAATGATATAGATTAATCGATAGCAACGTAACTACAGCTTCCAGGTTCGATATCCTTATATGGAATCTTCATTAGCTGCTGACGAGGGAGCTGGTGCTTATTGATCTCAATATCTCTGATGATGAACGATTTTTTCTTGATCTGAACGATCTCAGCGATATACGCATCACCTGAATTTTTGTACGTGAAAGCAATTTCAGACCCCTCAGTAAATCTGTTCCCATTATCTGTAATTAACGTTCTTTTTGTCTCAATTTTGAATTTCATAAAATTTTCCTCCTAAATGATCTCGATACACTGTATCTTTCCTTTCATTGCAAAGTTTTGGAGAATATCTGTTTTCTGCAGTCTCATCTCCCATTCCGGGTTTGTATCCAGCCGTTCCTGAATGATCTGCTCAACCATATCCCCGTATTTTTGGAATCCGACTTCTGTAAACCAACATCTGCTGTCTACATCCGGATGTTTGGAATACCAAGACGGTTCTTTGAGCCATCGTCCGATATAACGGCACTGGTCTGGGAAAAAGAACTGAAAACAGCCCTGCCATGTATCATTACTTCCTGTTCGTATCTCGTAACGGTAATACATGTTCACCCCTCACAAATACCGGCATATTCCCAGATACAGAATGCCATTCCTTCTGTATCCCATATCTCGGTAAGATTTTCTGTTTCCTGCATTGCAAAATTTCCATCAGAAAAAATTTTTTCTGACAATTTTCCAGATCTTTTCGGATTCCTTCAGTAGCATCCTTTAATGACTGGAAAAGTTTGACTTCATCAATTCCGGTATGGTCACGGTAATGGATCCGTACCAGATGTTTCTTTTCTTGACACATCTAAGTTCCTCCTTGTTTGTAAAATATCCATATGTAATTTTTCTCCTTTCTTCGTAAATTTTAGATTCACTTTTAATATGTATTTTTTCAGAAAAAGAAAAGAAAAAAGGGAACTGCATCCCTGCAGTTCCCAAAAAGGATCATTTTTTTCTGTTTCCGGCACAGTATGGACAGCTGCTTCCGTTGACACGGTCTCCAATGACAGCCTGCCAGCTGTGTCCTTTTTTGCATTTCCACCATACCTTTTTGCGGGCATGAGGCCTTAGTTCTTCCGGATCAATCCCTGTGTTTTTTTCATAATCCCATTCTTTTTGCAAATAGGGATATAGGGAAAAGAGATCTGTTTCACCAGGTATTGTTTTTCTCCCAGCACAGTATGGGCAACTGCTCCCTTCAGGTCTTGTCCGGTGCATGATGTATGTCTGCCAGCAATGCCCTTTTTCGCACTTCCACCATACTTTTTTTCCAGAATGGGCTGTTACAGTATCCGGATTCAATCCTACATTTTTTTCATAATCCCATTCATCCAAAATATAGGTATATTCCAGATGTTTTATACAGAACTTTGATAATGTAGGTCTTTTCCTTCTGCGTTTTTTCTTTTTCGGTTTATCCAGGGTTGTTGCTGTAAAGCCACGTAAAGCTTTCCTGTCTTCATTGCTTATATGCCGTATTCGTTCGATGATAACCACCTCCAAAAAGTTAATCGCAACTAATATGTCATTTTTTTGAAAAACTGGTTCATTTTTATAAGAAAACTTTTCCAAAAAGAAAAAGCCACATAACGTGGCTTTTGTGTTTACTGCAAAATTCCCGGAAAATCTTCCTCAAGACATTTCCTTATCTGCCCGATCATTTCCGATGCCATTTTCAGATGTTCGATATGCTCCTGTGTATCGTCTACATCCATAAGGCGGATATTATTCGGTGCAATAACCAGACTTTCTTCCGTGTCCTTTGTCTTCAGGACAATGATAATGTCCGGAAAAGATATATCCTTTGGCTTTACAGTAATATCGATAGCTGAAGGATCGAGCTTCTTTTGCTCCAAATCATTTTCGTATGATCCGAAATACCGGATCACAACATGATATCCTTCGTTTACAAGTTCCTTCTTATAAAATGTCATATTTCTAATTTCCTTTCCTAATTACTCACCCAGATGCTGTCTCATACAGTATAATGGATATTCTGAATTTTTTCCAGATACAGCTGCATCCATACTCCGGGACTGTCCGTCAGAATAGACTTCAGAGATCCAGGTACCGACAAAATCAGCGACTTCATAACGGTCAGAAGTGTTAGTATCTGAATAAGCAGGTAATCCGTGCATTTTACAGAGACGGTTCAGTTTAACAAGGCTGCTGATGGCTGCTTCATGGTAAATGCGGCGTGTATGGTCAATCTCCTGTATCTTATCACGAAGATCTTCGCCCTCATATCTGTTCCGCCAGATAGGTACCATAACCTGCATACGGATCACACAATTTGCGTAATCAACAAAAGCCATAAAGATACGTTCCAGAGTATCGTAAGCATCATCAGAATTGCCGTCAAAAAGCTCAAAACCATTCTGCCTCATAGCATCCATAAGTTCTTTTTCTTTTTCAACATACATATCAGGTTCCTCCATTCTCCATTTTTCAAAAAATAAGTTTCATTCTTAATATGTATTTCTGAAAAAGAGCAAAGAAAAAAGAGTGCCGAAGCACTCTCTTTGTTACATCATTTGCTATAATTCCTGTCCAAATCCTTTTTCTTTCTTATTATATCTGGCAGACACAACAGAAAGGACATCCTTTTCCTGATATGGGTAATTGACGATATACCGTCCATCGTAGTCATATACCTTCAGCCCGTCTTCGTTTTCTACAGTTTCGATTTTTCCGGAAGCTTCCGTAACACGTATTGTTACATACCGGTTATTTTCCAGTCTGACCTCATAATCCCAATAAGCTTTTTCTTTTCCAAGCTCATCATGGTATTCTGCCTCCGTGATCTCAGGATATGCAGGCTGGGCGTTTCGGATAAGAACCGGGATCAAAGTTCCAGCTGTAAAACGGTATTCATTCCGATTTCTGTCAATATAAAAGCCATTTTCCATACGAAGAAAGATTTTTCCATTGGAAGCAATGATAAGGTTTTCGCCAATCTGCTGATAATCGATCTCTTTCGATACATTAAAATCTGTGCAGTATTCCCACAATTCATTATCGGCCATATCTGTTTCCTGTAAATTCTGAAAGCCTAATCTTTTTAGAAGCTCTCTTTCCGTTTCATTGACCTCTGTAATATGTAATACGGTTCTGACTCCTGCTAATCTCATAACTTTTTCCTCCTGTGTAATTGATATTGTTCTTATATTGAGAGCATAAGATTGTCTCCATTGCGCACCATATGGATATCCGTACTGTATTTCTGGCAGTAGGAATCCAGTTCAGATTCAGAGAATTCTAGTCTGGCATTATGTGCAGCAGTGGAAAACAAACGTTTGATATCAACGAATGTTTTTTTCTCAAGGAACTGGTTGATCTCCAGTTTAAGGGCATCCACATACAGTGGTTCTAATTTGCCCGTACAGAAATCATCCACATAGCAAAAATCGTATGCATATTCCGGTAGAGCCTCCTCAGCATAGCTGGAAAGGTTATCCCGTTCTGCTACTACCTGAAACCTGCAGTCTGAAAGTGCTTCAAACAATCCGAAATAATCCGAATCGGAAGAAACAAGGATAAAATCTTTAATATTCTCCGTATAAAACGCTTTACAAGCGCCTGCAGAAAGGCGGATGTCTACAAGAGATTTGTCCTCTTTCACACGTTCTGAAAGAATGTGCTCAATGCGGATCTCTGTAAAACGGTGCAGCAGTTTCCATGCATTGGTTGTATTTACATCGTCATAGAGTTCAATTTTCTTGATTTTCTGGAACACATCTGACGGATAATCCTGTCTCATAGCGCTCAGCATGGAATATAATTTGTAAACATCTGTATTCTCACAGTCTACGAGGATATAGATATCTCCTGCAGTTTCCATAAATTCAAGAAGATTTTCTTTCACATCACTGGAAACGTTTTTTACCTTAGAATCATCCGAGAACACATCATGATTTTTCTCATAGAGAACATGGACAAATTTCTCATCGTTATACAGAACATTTCCACAGTCCGTATCCAGATTAAGATAGGTCTGATACGGATACATATTGTGGCGCGTATTATACCGTTGAATGAGTAATTTTGCGTCCTTCTCTGAACTGCATTTGACCAGGAATATCTTTTTGAGATAATCAGGATTGATCCATACAGGGAATACCTCAAGGACGATTTCTGATACCCGTCTGTTGATAAGCTGGGTCAATTTTATCGTATAGTCGTATGGACGTTTTCCGGGTTCCGGGATGACCAGTCCATTTTCCTGAAGAAACGCCAAGGCATCCTGATGTACATATTCCGGAAGCGAATCCAGGTTTTTTAGGTTGTAGTAAATTTGCATATTGATCTCTTTGTAATTCCGCATGATATCCATTCGAATAATGTTCAACGAACGGAAAATTTTAGCAGAATTGATCCCATCCAATTCAGAATAGACCTGATGCAGCAGATTATCCTCTACCCTGATACCATTCTCAGAATCAACAAACTCCTCATCCGTTTTAAAAATTCGTTCCTCCACGCCAATGAGATAGGCAACTCGTGATACGATGTTATATACCTGTTCTGTGTATTCAGCCATTATTTTTCCTCCTTTGTAATCATGATAGTTTTGTATTTTTCGAATAAGTTTTCTGTCAGCAGTCCTCTCATGTAGTCTGCATTGTAAAACAGATTTTCAGCAAATCCCTGTGCACTGAGTGGAACCTCGCATTCCTGCTGACAACGTGCCAGATACATGCCATAGGCAACCTGTGAGAGCAGGACATCATCGTAACTACAACGTAGCGATGTCGGATCCTCTTCGGAAAGATCCATCCATGAGCGCAGTACTAATTCCCTGTCGCATTCCTCTAACAATGCCAATTCTGTATTACCGCCTCCACAATCCGGTACAAATGCGATACTGATTCCGGGATAATTCGGATCTGTATTAGGTTCTGCTATCAATTTTCCGCCAGTGACATTTACAATTATTTTTTCTTTCATAAAATTTTTCCTCCATAGAATTTTTTGATACAAATGATATATTTTCCTCCTGTCCTCAATAATTTTTGTATCATTATTAATATGTATTTCAGAAAAATGGCAAAGAAAAAAAGACCACACAAGCGGTCTTTATACCCTCCCGTACAGGGAGGAAACTAGGATGTCCCATTCTCTGGATTTATATGCAACGATACACCCTCCCGTACAGGGAGGAAACGGAATGACATTGCCCTTTACAGTGAAGCCTCTCACGACTAAAGTCGCGAGCTTCCCAAGTCCCTTTAGGGGACG
>OLNY01002686.1_pt1 | contig 12110 bp, 14 predicted proteins | sample 1671981 | NCBI WGS metagenome assembly OLNY01 (sample SAMEA3136632, study PRJEB25190) | human gut metagenome | biome: human gut; feature: human-associated habitat; material: faeces | place: Austria | collected 2013 | reverse complement strand
AAGAGTTGGAACAATCGCAGCAGGGTATTGAAGAAAAACTGTCAAAGGCTAAGGAGGGGATATTTATGAGTCGTATTAAAATGAGGGATGCAGGCTATAAATTGCGTAAAGAGATTTTATTAGCAAAAAAAGCGGAAAATGATGAATGTATGAGGGGAACAATCTATCAATTACTGAATGCTTTGTCTGTGCGAAATGAAGGAAAATTTATGGATATTGTAATACGGTTGTATAGTTCAACAAAATTACCTATGGCAGATGGTTTCGTTTATATGCTTGGAAATAAGGAGAAGTTTTCAGAGTATGGCTATTCTTTTATACTGGGATTAAAGGGAAGTTATACAGATAGTAAGGATAGTAAATCAGAAGATACGAAACAGTCACAGGATGAAAGTGGGGAGGAAAATTAAATGACAAGAGATGGTTTAACATTTACAATGGTATTTTTAGCAGAGAGTGCAAACTATGGTGAGGGAATCGGAAATATCACAACATTAAAGAAAATGACAAGAGGAGATTTCCAGCAGTATTCTTATATTTCAAGACAGGCTATGCGATACAATATCGTAAAGCAGCTTAAATGGGATAATACACCGGTTGACGGCAAGAGTGGTGTAGTACAGTTTGCCCCATCTGCAACAATTGAAGATTATCCAGAAATCGATTTATTTGGATATATGAAAACGACTTCCAAAGCAGATGATAAAAAGGGTGGTGCATCTACAAGAAGCGCAGTAGTGCGATTAAGCAATGCGATTTCTTTAGAGCCATATCAGAGTGACTTGGAGTTTCTCACAAACATGGGACTGGCACAGCGTCAGAACCTCGAAAATGGAATTGCGCAGAGTGAAATCCATCGTTCTTATTACAGCTATACTATATCGATAGATTTAGATAGAATTGGAGTGGATGTGGAAATTGAAGTATCACAGGAAGAAAAAGCAAGCAGAGTAAAGGAGCTTTTAGATACCGTACAGTATTTATACCGAGATATCAGAGGAAGAAGAGAGAACTTAAGCCCACTGTTTATCATCGGTGGAAGATATAAAAGAAAGAATCCATTCTTTGAAAATATTGTGAGTGTAAAGGCAAATAAAATTGGTGTTGCCACGTTAAAAGAGATTGTGGAGGATTCAGAAGAATTAAAGGAATATACTTACACAGGAATCACATCGGGAATTTTCGATAATGAAAAAGACGTAAAAGAAAAATTAAAAGCAGAGTCCGTAGGAAACGTATTCAAACATTTGAAAGAGGAAGTGGATGCTTATTATGAAGGCAATTAGAGTAGAATGTTTTCAGAATCTTGTAAATTATAGGAAACCGAGCAGTTTTATTATTAAAGAAACTTTTCCGCTGCCACCATACTCTACGGTACTGGGCATGATTCATGCTGCCTGTGGTTTTACGACATTTCATCCGATGGAATTAAGTATTCAGGGAAAAAATAAAGGAACGATATCTGAATTATATACAAGATATTCCTTTTCAGCAGGGGTAAAGTTCGAAGAAGGAAGACACCAAATTTGCGTTCATGATAAAGAGGACTATGGAGTATTTAAAGGAATTGCTAATGTCGAACTGATTTGTGAAAATAATATGATTCTTCATATTTTGCCGTCTGAAGAAGATTTTGATACTGTTTATCAGTCATTGTTAAATCCACCACAGTATCTTTCATTGGGAAGATATGAAGATTTACTAGATATTAAAAAGGTAGAAATTGTTCATTTATCATGGGAAGAAGAAGTTAGTGTGCATAATAATATTTATATTCCTGTTGATTATGAAACCGAGGATGGAGAACGCATATTTGAAGATGGTGAAGGTGGCGCAACAATTTATAATCTGACAAGAGAATACGAGATAACAAAAAATGGTTTACGCAGATGGAAGAAAGATGGTGGACGGGTAAGAGCATACTATTATCCGGCTGGCAAGGTATTAGATCAGGGATATGTGGATGATTCTGAGGCAGAAAGTGCTGTTGTATTTAGTAAGAACATAAGATAGATTTTGTGTATTGGGGGAATGAAATATGGAGTTATATGCAAAATCAAAAGCGAAGCAATTGAGCATCAAGGAAGTAGAAGCATTAAAAGAAACTCTGGAAAGTTTTTTAGACAGTTTAGAAGGAATACTCACTCCCAAAGAAGAACAGATAATAATTCAGCAAATTCAGAAAATACAGAATCAAAAAGAAGAAAAGCAGAAAAGAAGATCTGAACAACCGACAAAAGAAGAACGTTTTCAGGCAATCATGGAACGCCTGATTCACGATATTGAACTGAAGGAGAGGAAAGAAGGACGTTACCGAAGATTGGATGAAGCGATCCGGCGACATCAACAATCCAGAAAAATGGTCGCCGCCACGCAGGAAAATCGCAAAAAGAAAAAATAATGTAACTGTGAAGGGAGCAAACAGTTACTAAATAACATAAAGAAGGAGCTGTACACAGTTTTGTGTACAGCTCCTTTTTCCGCGCGGAAATAATTATATTTAAAATAATAATTATTCTTCAACGATAGCTTCTGTAGGACAGACACCTGCACAGGTACCACATTCTACACAAGTATCAGCATCGATAACATATTTTCCATCACCTTCGCTGATAGCTTCTACTGGACATTCACCAGCGCATGTTCCACATGCTACACATTCGTCAGAAATTACATATGCCATAATTCAAATCCTCCTTTTCGTATTTACCGATATACTCTCGGCTATATGCTCATTCTAATATAAGTAGTGCAGGATTACAAGTACAAATTTACGTACAATCGCAGGAGTTTGTATGATTTTGGTGTGATACAACAGTTGCCTACGGGAGAAAATGGTATTATAATGTGCGTATCACAGGAAAGGAGATAAACAGAATGAGAAAAATTTCCAAAGATATGATTATTGCCGATCTGGTTACGATCGATCCAAATATCGTAGTAATTTTAATGCGCGCCGGTATGCACTGCATTGGTTGTCCGTCTGCACAGGGAGAGACCCTGGAAGAAGCAGCGATGGTTCATGGACTGGATGTAGATCTGCTGGTAGATCAGATTAATGATTATCTGGCACAATAAAAAATCGTGTAAAGAAAAACGAAACGGCAGGAAGAATTCAGATGTCCTGCCGTTTCGTTTTTTTTCGCATTGCATATCAATAATTGACTCCGTGAACCGATTTCAACCGAAACCTGATTTTGAAAGTTATACATTCAATAATAACAGCTGCTGCAGTGCCTGATCAGCTATCAGAATCTCACCGTGTTCTTTGAAATAGGCTTCTGTTGCAGCGGTGCAGGCTTTGCCGGTACCATATTCGGAGAGCATGTTGCAGACTCTGTTAAAGTCTTCCGGATTCATGCCGGACTGATGCAGGATCAGTACGTAAGTAGTCTCACGGTCTTTATAGAGTGTGTTTGTGCCGGTATACCATCCGTTTAAAGCAAGAGCCGCCCGGATAACGGTGTCCAGACTGGAAAATGTGAAGATACGGGTCAGATCCGGACGGGTCTGAGCAATGTCATTTTCCGCTGCTTCTGTATCAGAGTGCGTTTCTGCAGTATCCGGCTGAATCTTTGTTTTTCTGTCGGCTGAATCTTCGGTTTTATTTTTTTCAGAGGAAGCAACAGGCTTTTTGAGTCGTCCTTCACACAGTTTCTGGAAAAGATCCAGGATGTCGTCTGCACCGGTAACAGACGGCCCTTCCGTCTGGGAAGGAGCAGTTTCATCGGTACCGGCAGCAAACTTGGAAAAACGGGTATCCAGTTCTTCCGGGTCTTCTACTTTTGTGATGATCAGTACGATACTGTCCGGTGTAATCGGAATTGCTTCAATCATCAGTGGAACATTGTCGGCTTCAAAACCAAACTGATCCTGAGCCTGTAGCATCATATCACGAAAAAGATCTTTTGCTTTTTCGGATCCGTAAGCCAGTTCACTTAACTTTAGCTGGCGATCCGCCAGATCTTCGCTGGTCAGTGTGCAGCGGATCTGGGTATCATTAATTTTTTCTATTTTCACAGATATCACATCCTTACTATCAACCATTGTTCTAGAGCGTGTCTGAAAAAACTCTATCATTCACTTGTCTGCGAATCCAATTGTACAGTTTAAAAAGCCTCAGCGTAGCTAGCTACAAAAAGAGCATATTGAATCATTGTTATTATATACTATATGCAAACCGGATGTAAAGGATTAAAATCTCTGCATTTGTTATTTCACAGTAGTTTCTGCAGGTGATAGAAAAGGATTGCAAACCGTACGGAAGAGGATTTTCGACGAATAAAGACAGAATTCAACAATTTTGAGAAAAATGTGTAATATTTTAATGGTTTTCGGCCTTTTCGTAATATTCTTCTTGCATTATAGGAAAAATCAGGTATAATAAAAACTAGAAGAGGTGGCACGGTTCCTGGAAAGGATGTGAGGCCAGCCACTGTTTTGATAATCTATAAACATTTCAAAAAACGTTTCAACTATTTACAATTTTATTCAATTCATTAGCGTATAATATCGTATTTTCCCCAAAGTGTAAAAATGAATGTAATTAATTTAATTGATGGGACGAGTGTCATCTTTTCGAAAAATAATGGTGCTGTGCACTTAAGAAAGGATCATATATCACAAAAAACATGAAAAAAAATAAGAAGCAAAAGGATGATTTTCGAAAGGAACTGGATGCTTATCAGGCACAGGGGATTTCGTTGTGGCTGGACGGAGAACCCAGCAGTCCGAAGGAAATCTGGAAAGCACATAAGATCGCAGAAGATATTTCCTATATGAGAGATTACGTTCCGGATTCTTACGGACGTCTGCTCCGGCTGGAGTTCGATGCGGTGAAGAAAGAAGATGGTTATACACAGAAATTATAAATGGAAACAGAAAATGTGAAGCAGCAGAGAAACAATAATGTCCTATAAGGTTCCCTCCCTTGCATAGAAAAGCTGTTTTGCAAAAAGAAGAAGCCACAGCAGAAAACTCAGGTTTTTCTTGCTGTGGCTTTGCTTTTACGCGAGCAACAGGTCAATTTCAAAGATAAAATATATTTGCAATATAGAAAAAACAAAAAATATGTCAAAAAAAGATGACGGGAAATCATTCTGTTGTTATAATAAAGGGCAGTAGGAGGTTATCAGAAATGAAGAAAAAAATAACGCCGGTTTTTTCGGTGATCATATTGATTTTTTTAGTGATCTGCGCAGGGATCCTTTCTATATTTATTAAAAAATATACTCCGTCCGGAACAATCATAGACGGAAAAGACTATTTTCAGCTCACCGGAGATGATGAGGCGGGGCTGGTGGTGAACCATCAGCTTGAAGATGCAAAAGTAAAAATGATCGACGGAAGGTATTATGTAGAGAATTCTGTCGTTGCTACATATATTAACAGCAGATTTTACTGGGACAGTCAGCAGCAGGTGATGCTGTATACGTTGCCAACGGAAGAATTTCAGATTGTTCCTGAGAGTACGCAGTATGTGACATCGGCAGGTACTCAGATGACGGATTATGTGATACTGAAACAGATTGATGGCGGTGTTTATCTGGATCTTGAATTTGTCAGCCAGTATACGGATATGACGTATACTGCTTTTGAAGATCCGGCTCGTGTGGTGGTTCGAACAAAATGGAATGATCTGCAGCTGGTAACGGCACAGAAAAACAGTGAGATTCGTCAGAAAGGCGGGATTAAGAGTCCTATTGTGGCCAAGGTAAAAAAAGGAGATACGCTGTATCTGCAGGAGGAGCTGGACAATTGGAGCAGAGTTGCTACGGCAGATGGCTACAGTGGATATATAAAAAAAGAGGTACTTTCGGACCCGAAGGATGATAATGAGGAACATGCAAGTACTGCACCGGAATATACCAATATCAGTAAAGATTATAAAATTAATCTTGCGTTTCATCAGGTGACCAGTATGGATGGAAACGCAACATTGGCACAGATGGTGGCAGATGCACAGGGAGTGAACACGATTTCACCAACCTGGTTTTCAGTGACGGATAATAATGGAACAATTTCTTCGTTGGCAAGTGCTGATTATGTAAACCAGGCACATGCTATGGGGATGGAGGTCTGGGGACTGATCGATAATTTTAACAGTGGAACGGATAATCTGACATTCCTGTCAAGTACAGCGGCACGTGCCAATATCATTCAGCAACTGATGACACAGGCAGCCTCAGTGGGATTGGATGGAATCAACCTGGATTTTGAATCAATTACAGAAGAACAGGCACCGCATTATATTCAGTTTGTACGAGAACTTTCGATTGCCTGCCGTAATCAGGGAATAGTATTTTCCATTGATGACCCGGTTCCGACTTACAGCAAACATTATGACAGAACAGAACAGGGAATTGTTGCAGACTATGTGATCATTATGGGTTACGATGAACATTATGCAGGGAGCACAGATGCAGGTTCGGTGTCTTCACTTGGATTTGTAAAAGCAGGTATCGAAGATACACTGAAAGAAGTGCCGGCACAGAAAGTGATCAATGCGATTCCATTTTATACAAGAGTCTGGATCCAGCCATTTGGTGCGGGAAATCTGACCAGCGAAGTGTTGGGAATGGATGGAGCTGCAAATTATATCAGTGAACGTGGTATGGATACTTACTGGGATGATGAAGCCGGGCAGAATGTAGCGAGCGTAGAAGCTGAGGATGGAATCTATACCATTTGGGTGGAAGATGAACAGTCCATCGGGGAGAAGATGAAACTGATACAGGAGAATCAGCTGGCAGGAGTAGCTGAGTGGAAACTGGGATTTGAGCGGGCATCTGTATGGCCGGTGATCGCACAGTATCTGCAGTAAAATAAAAGGAGTATAGACAAGAAGGGAAAGGGACAAAAAGAGATGGCAGAAGAAAGATTTAAAACGACGTTGATGGGTGGTTTTGATAAAGATGATGTATTGAATCAGGTTCGCGAGATGAAGGACGCAGCATATGCGGAAAAAAGCAAACTGATTAAAGAAAAAAAGGAACAGGCAAAGCAGATTCAGGAACTGAAAAAACAGCTTGCGAAAAAGGACAGTGAAAAAGCAGCAGCACTGCAGAAACAAAAAGAAGCACATAAAGAAGAAATCGCTCATCTGGAAGAACGAATTCAGGAAAAACAGAAACAGAAAGAAAAACTGGAGCGTGAGATCAGCGAAAAATATCAAAAATATATTGACCGCTATGATCTGATCGGTGGACTGGTGCTGGAATCTGAGGAGAAAGCGGAAAAGATTATCAGAGAAGCAAATGAAAAAGCAGAACAGGTACTCAACGATGCAGATCAGCAGGCAGAGACTACAACACAGAATGCAAGAAAAGCAGCAGATCAGATTGTGTCAGAGGCCATTGCTACGCGAGATGAACTGATGGACGAAGCGAAGAAAGAAGCAGAGAAATGCTTGGCAGCCGTACAGGCAGAAGTGGATGCGAAACTGGCTGATGGAAAACGAAAATACATTGCTGTACAGGATGAGATGAATGAAATTGTAGAACTGATCAATCAGGCACAGATTCGTTTTATGGCTTCTTATAAAGAAGTACATAAGATTGTCAGTGCGATGCCGGAAACCATGCGAGAGCTGGAAGATGAAGAGGCATCCAGAAAAAAAGAAGACGAAAGTACAGTTGCTGCACAGAATAATCTGCAGACGGGGGAGTCGGAGTATGAAGAAGATCTCGACGAGGAAGAGGAAGATTTTTCCGAGGAAGAGATGAAACAGATGATGAACCGTCAGGATGAAGAATGAAAAACACAGGACTTGAACCAGACTCCCGGGCATATATTTTAATAAATATGCTCCGGGAGTTTTTATGATGAAAAAGAAAATATGGGAACTGGGAATGACGGTGCTACTTCTGACCGGTGTGTTCTGGCTGGCAAGGACGGGAGCAAGACTTACAGGGGCAGATGCCGGAGCGGGGAATGGTGTGGTATTGATAGACAGTGGTCACGGGGGCAGTGATCCGGGGAAAATAGGGATTCATCAGGAAAAGGAAAAAGATATTAATCTGCAGATTGCAAAACGGCTGAAAAAGCAACTGGAAAAAAACGGGGTAAAGGTCTATATGACGAGAGAAAATGATGTAGATCTTTCGGAAGGAGACGGAGGAAACAGTAAAGTACAGGATCTGAAAAGACGTTGTGAGATGGTTCGGAAGATCCAGCCGGACTGTGTATTAAGTATTCATCAAAACAGCTACCCGGAAGAAGCAATTCATGGGGCACAGGTCTTTTATTATGAGGATTCTTCAGAAGGAAAAAAGCTGGCAGAGATATTACAGAAACATTTGGTGGAAGTGCTGGATAAGGAAAATCACAGACAGGCCAAAGGGAACAGGACTTATTATATGCTGAAAAAGACAGAGGATTATCGACTACTAAAAGCGGGAAGCGCGCCAGCGGTCATTGTAGAATGCGGTTTTTTAAGTAATAATCAGGAAGCCTTATTGCTGACGGATGAAAAATATCAGAACAAGGTGGCAAAAGCAATCTGCAGTGGTACCTTGGAATATCTGAGCAGCCTGGCAGAGAAAAAGTGAAAATAAAAAAATCACAGGAGCCTGAGAAGTCTTGTGATAAATTTACACTTGCCCATCGCACGTTACTCTAGCATACTGTTATCAGATGTGAAGAAATAAGGTGAAAGAAAATGAAAACAAAAGTGATTCGCATGAATCCCCAGGAATTAGATATGGAAGGTATCCGGGAAGCCGGAGAGATTCTGAGACAGGGCGGCCTGGTAGCATTTCCCACAGAGACGGTATATGGACTTGGAGGAAACGGACTGGATCCGCAGGCATCTGCTAAAATCTATCGGGCGAAAGGTCGGCCTTCCGATAATCCACTGATCATTCATATTGCAGATATGGAAGATCTGGAGAAAATTGTAAAAGAGGTGCCGGAGAGTGCAAAAAAACTGGCATCAGTTTACTGGCCGGGACCATTGACAATGATTTTTCAGAAAAGCGATATTGTGCCTTATGAGACGACCGGTGGAATGGATACTGTGGCAGTGCGTATGCCGGATCATCCGCTGGCACAGGCACTGATCCGGGCAGGGGGAGGCTATGTTGCGGCACCCAGTGCCAATACATCGGGTCGCCCGAGTCCAACGATGGCTTCCCATGTGGAAGAGGATCTGGATGGGAAGATTGATATGATTTTGGATGGCGGACCCGTGGGGATCGGTCTGGAATCAACAATTGTGGATTTTACGGAAGAGATTCCGACGATTCTGCGTCCGGGATATATTAATCAGGAGATGGTAAGACGTGTGATCGGTCAGGTGCAGATGGATCGGGGATTGATCCAGGCAGACAGTAAAGTCAAACCGAAAGCTCCCGGAATGAAATACCGCCACTATGCACCGAAAGCGGATCTGACCGTGGTGGAAGGATCACCGAAAGCTGTACAGGAGAAAATCTGTGCGCTGGTGGAAGAAAAGATCAGAGCAGGAGAAAAGGTGGGCGTGATTGCTACAGAGGAGAGTATAAAGGCTTATCCGGAAGGAATTGTAAAGTGCATCGGAACAAGGGCAGATGAAGAGAGCATTGCGAGACATCTGTTTGCTGTACTGCGGGAATTTGATGACTGTGGAGTGACTTATATTTATTCAGAAGCTTTTGATACGCCCCAGATGGGACAGGCGATTATGAACCGTCTGATGAAGGCTGCAGGTCAGAAAAAGATTCAGGTTTGAGGATGAACTATGGTAATACGGTATAAAAAACTGATTTTTGTAGATACCAATGATAATTGCAGGGCGCCGATGGCAGAGATGATCCTGAAAAGAAAATTTCTTACCAATCCGTTGACGATTGAGTCCAGAGGGATGGTGGTATTATTTCCGGAACCGCTGAATCCGAAAGCGGAGGCAGTACTGACCAGCAACGGGTACCCGCAGCCAAGTCATATTGCCATGCAGTTAGAGCAGGAAGATATCAACAATGATGTTCTGATCCTGACGATGGAGGACAAACAAAAATCGCAGATCTGGGAAACGTATGAGAATGCGCCCCATGTCTATACAGTAAAAGAATACGTGGGGGAGAGCGGAGATATACCGTCCCTGCACGGTCAGCCACTGACTGTATACAGTCAGTGCTATACGGAACTGGAATTATTGATGAGAAAACTGGTAACAAGGTTAAACGAAGAGGAGGAACTGTAACATGATAGCAATTGGTTGTGACCATGGCGGATATGAACTGAAGAAGGAGATTGAGGCATACCTGGACAGCAGAGGACTGGAGTACCGGGATTATGGATGCGACAGCACAGATTCCGTAGACTATCCAATCTATGCAAGAAAAGTGGCTCATGCCATCGTTAAGGGAGAATGTGAGAGAGGAATCCTGATCTGCGGAACTGGAATCGGTATCTCTATCGCAGCCAACAAAGTACCTGGAATCCGTGCAGCATTATGTACCGATTGTTTCTGTGCACAGGCAACCAGAGAACACAACGATGCCAATGTACTGGCACTGGGTGGAAGAGTTGTAGGACCGGGACTCGCCATTAAGATCGTGGAGACATTCCTGGATACTCCATTTTCCAACGATGAACGTCACATCCGCAGAATCAAACTGATCGAGGAGCCGACAGACGGAGAGTAAAGTGCAGTAAAATACATTAACAGATACAGTTATGAATGAAATTCCCGACTGTGATACAGAATGATAAAAGAGCGCTATGCCGGAAACGGCAGAAAGGAGAACAAATGTCAAAGGTAGTAGTTATGGATCACCCGTTGATTCAACATAAAATCGGAATTATCAGAAGAACAGAGACAAGCAGCAAGGAATTCAGAGAGATGATCGGTGAGATCGCGATGCTGATGTGCTACGAAGCGACCAGAGATCTGAAGCTGGAAGAGGTGGAAATTGAAACCCCAATCACAAAGATGACTGCGAAAGAACTGGCAGGAAAGAAACTGGCTGTAGTACCGATTCTCCGTGCAGGCCTGGGAATGGTAGAAGGTATGCTGGCAATGATTCCGGCTGCAAAAGTAGGACATATCGGTCTGTACCGTGATCCGGAAACTCTGGTACCGGTAGAATATTACTGCAAACTTCCGGCAGACAGTTCCGAGCGTGACATTTTCGTTGTTGACCCGATGCTGGCAACCGGTGGATCCGCAGAAGCAGCAATTACCATGCTGAAACAGAAAGGTGTAAAAAATATCCGCTTCATGTGTATCATTGCAGCACCGGAAGGTGTAAAGAAACTGCAGGAAGTACACCCGGATGTGGATATCTATATCGGTGCACTGGATGATCATCTGAATGATCACGGCTATATCGTACCGGGTCTTGGCGATGCAGGAGACAGAATCTTCGGAACAAAATAAGAGGGAGTCGGATAGCAACCCCTTGACAAATCAGGGAGTTTCCGATAAAATCCTATCAGCAATAAAATAAAAAAGGCGATGAAGGGAATAGTACACAGGTGACAATCAACAGAGAGGAAATCAGAGGTGGAAGATTTCTGTGCGGAGTGTGTGGAACCGACCCCGGAGCTGTCTGTGAGTAAGCAGACCGCGACTTTGGCGTTAAAAAAGAGTGAAAGAAAGTGAGCAGTCTTCGGGCTGTTAATTAGGGTGGTACCGCCGGATAAGCATCTGGTCCCTTTTTGGGGATCAGGTGCTTATTTTGATCTGGAATCCCCTGGAGATAGAGAAATGTACTCTCGGATACAACTGACAAAAAATCATCTCGCAAAATCAGGCACAGAAAGATTCCGAGAGTACGTGAGAACAAAAATGGAGGAAATAAAGATGGCAAAAGACAAAAAAATGGTAGAAGCGATCACTTCCATGGAAGAGGATTTCGCACAGTGGTATACCGATGTAGTAAAAAAAGCAGATCTGATTGATTACACCAGTGTAAAAGGATGTATGGCGATCAAACCGGCGGGTTATGCGATCTGGGAAAATATCCAGCATGAACTTGACCGAAGATTCAAAGAAACAGGCGTAGAAAATGTGTATATGCCAATGCTGATTCCGGAAAGCCTTCTGCAGAAAGAAAAAGATCACGTAGAAGGATTTGCACCGGAAGTTGCATGGGTGACACACGGTGGACTGGAACCGCTGCAGGAAC
>OLNY01002680.1_pt1 | contig 12124 bp, 10 predicted proteins | sample 1671981 | NCBI WGS metagenome assembly OLNY01 (sample SAMEA3136632, study PRJEB25190) | human gut metagenome | biome: human gut; feature: human-associated habitat; material: faeces | place: Austria | collected 2013 | reverse complement strand
CTTTCGACTATGAAAGTGCCCTCACCGGCGCCACGGAGGCGGAGCTGCGGGCCTATGCCCGGCAGGTGCTGGATATCTGCCGCCATGCACGGCAGCAGGGCGTCCGCCCGGACAACCACTTTATCGGTGTCACCGACGCCCGTGCCGCCCGCTATAAGGCTCTGCGGGAGGGGCGGAAGCTCATCGATCTGGGGGCCGCTGACGAGGCGTGTCTGGACGCCATGAGCATCATGGAGTTCAGCAACGCCCACGGCACCATCGTCTGTATGCCCACCGGCGGAGCCTCCGGCATCGTCCCGGCGGCGGTATACCGCATCGGAGACCAAATGGGCAAGACCGAGACGGAGCAGGAGAACGCCCTGCTGGTGGCGGGGCTCATCGGGGCCTTCTACTATCCTACCCACTACACCGGGGCCATCGGCTGTCAGGCAGAGATCGGCGTGGCGGTGTCCATGGCCAGCGCCGCCCTGTGCAGCATGATGACCGACGATCCCGACACCATCCACTGCGCCGCCTCGCTGGGCGGTCAGGTGCTGATGGGGCTGCTCTGCAACCCCATCGAGGGCTATGTGCAGGTTCCCTGCATCGTGCGGAATATGGCCGCCGTGCCAACCGCCGTCACCTGTGCCAATGCGGCGCTGGCGGGGATGGATCACATCGTGCCGCTGGACGACGTGGTGGCCCTGATGCTGGCGGTGGGCGAAAAGATCCGTCCCTGCGATGAGGCGGGAACGTACATTCTGAAAAAGGAGGAAGCATAAATGGATCGACAGACGCTGGCGCAGGAGATCACCCAATATCTGACGGAGCAAGGCGCTGTGCGGGTGGGCTTTGCCGACCTCCACGGCGTGACGGGGGCATCGCTGCCCTACGGCATCACGGCGCTGGTGGCGCTGCCCCGTGAGATCATAGGGCCGTTGGTGGATCAGCCCCACCGGGCTTACTACGATGCCTATCAGGCCATCAATGTGCGGCTGGACGCCATGGCAGAGGGCTGTGCCGCCCTGCTGCGGACCCATGGCTATCAGGCCACGGCCAACACGGAGGAGCATCTGCCCACCGGTGCTGAGGATCGCTCTCCCCTGCCCCACAAGGCGGTGGCCTGCCGGGCCGGGCTGGGCTGGATCGGAAAAAATAACCTCCTGACCACCCCCGACTTTGGTGGAGCCGTGCGGCTGTGTACCGTGGTGACGGATGCCCCGCTGCCTACGGCGGAGCCCATTCTCTCCAGCCGTTGCGGCAGCTGCCGAGTGTGCGTGGATGCCTGTCCCTCCTCCGCTCTGTACGGCACCCTGTGGCACACGGGGCTGGACCGGGACGATTTGTTCGACCACCTGCTGTGCGAACGCACCGCCAAGGAACGATCGGGACGCTCTTTTGGTATCCCCATTGCCATCTGCGGCAAATGCTTCGCCGTGTGTCCCTACACCCAGCGATATCTGAAAAGCGAATGAAAAAAGATCTCCGGACGGCTGAGCCGTCCGGAGATCTTTTTTATGGATGGGCTCGTCCCCTGCTGCCGCTTATGCCTGCCGCTCTATGCAGCGCTGGTACACATCCCACAGGTCGTCGCTCATTTCGTAGACCATGCGCCCCATGCGGATGCCCTCCGGCGTGCGGCCATAGCGGCACACGGCCAAATACTCGTCCCCCTCGTTGCAGCGGGCATAGGCCAGCATGGTATTGCCATCCTTCCGGGTCCACTCCCCCAAGGTCAGGGGCTGGCCGCAGTAGGGGCAGGTCAGGACCGTCAGCTGCGGATCCGCTTGTGCCGCAGGCAGATCCGGGTACGGCAGACCGCCTACCCGGCCCGCCAGCCGGTCTGGGCCGTAGCCGATGTAGCGCAGGCAGTACTCCTCCATGCAGCGCTCCAGATCCATGCTGCCGCAGACCCGGACGGTGTTGCGGGCATCGTTGAGGGCGTCGTGGGCCCGATCCGGCTTCAGCCGCAGCAGCTCCATGGCTCGCTCCAGTGAGCATTGACGGTCATCCCGCATGATCTCATGGCCGAAGATGCGCTGGAGGTCGTAGCCATCCGGGAGGGCGGCATCCAGTCCGTGCATCAGGAGGTTGTCCATCAGCACTGGCAGATCATCCGGCCCCCAGGTACACAGACAGCAGTCCTCGCCGCACCAGTCCCGGAAGGCGGCATAGGCCGCCGGGAAATCGGGGGCCTTCTCCAGCTCCTGGGGCCGTATCTTGGTGAGCTGCACCACGTGGCCGTTCATGGACGGGTAGAACACTGGCCGCACAAAGCTCTTGAACTCCGACATCTCTTCAAATCGGTTGTTCAGCTTCAGCGCCCCGATCTCGATGATCTCTGAGTCGAAGCGGAAGGGCCGGGTGATGGTCTCCTGCCCTGACATGGGCTGGTTCCACTCCAGATCCAGCACGATATAGGAAAACTCCTCCATACTCTCTCCCCCCGTCTTGAGCGGTCATCTCTTTCGGCCGCCGCCTCTTTTAAGGTCTGTTTCTTTTGATACGAGTATACCACGCTCCCCCGCCCCCGGCAAGCACAAAAGGGATATCCCATCGGGATATCCCTTTTGTGGGTATTATGAGTGAGTCATGTCCATGAGAGAGCGGATATTTTCTATCTTCTCCATGGTCATGATGGCATCGGACAAAGCTTCTGCTTGTTCCAGTGTCAGCTTCTCCGCTGTACAGGTGAAGAATTTTTTCCGCAGTTCCTCATTCGGAATGGGGTCGCTGAGATGCCCCACCGGGAAGGCCCGTTCCTTGGTAAAGGTGCGCCCATCCTTACAGCAGATGGTAACGAAGGCCGGACCCACACCGGCATCGCTGGGCAGATCGTCGTACCTCGGCTCGTGGTACAGCTCTGTGCGGCGGATGATGTTCTGCACCTCCGGCAGCCGGATGGTCTCCCGGTTATAATTCTCCGGTGCATTGGCCCGGTCCGTAAGATACAGGCCGATCTGGAATCCTACGCTGAACTTGGCCTCCTCGCCGTCCGCCGGGTCCGGCGTCACCAACTCCCGCAGAGCGGAGATGCCCAGTCCAGCCCGGATGCTCTCGATCTCCGCCGCCGACAGCTGATTTATCCGGATCAGCTCCATGATGGCGTCCACCGGCCGGTGGGTGCTGGAGCAGGAGGGCCAGCGCTTCAGAGTGAACCCCGGCGCACAGATGTCCCAGTCGTGGCCCATAGAGGCCATGATGCGATGGAACTCGTCCCCTTCCTCCCGCAGGTCTGCGTACTCGTAGAGGAAGCCCTCCTTTCCCTCCAGCGCCACTGTGGAGGAGGTAAAACCGGCCTGTGCCAGTCGGGCGGCTCGATAACCGTCCTCGGCGCACTTGCCGATGTGGATGGATTTGGTCTGGGTGCCGAAATTTTCCCGCAGGCCGGAGGCCATGGAGGCGGCAATGCCCAGTGCATGGCTGGTCTGCTCTTGGCTCAGACCCAGCAGATACGCACAGCCTGCGGCAGCGCCTATCCCTGCGGTAACGCTGCTGCAATGCCAGCCCTTGGTGTGGAGCCGCTTGGCGCAGATACGCCCCAGCTTGCACGTCACCTCCGTGGCAATGAGGAAGCCCTCCAGCAGCAGCCGCCCGGAACAGCCGGCCTCTTCGCCTATCGCCAGCAGTGCCGGCAGCACCGCCACGGTGGGGTGTCCCAAATTGGAGGAGGACGTGTCATCCAGCTCCAGCTCATGGCCGGAGATTCCGTTGACAAAGGCGGCATCCCGGCCGCATAATTTTTCGCTGCGGCCCGGCACCGTGCAGCAGCCGTCCTCCGTCACGGTGAGGGCCTGCCGCACCGCCGCCGTCTCGCTGCCGGCAATCATGGCCCCCATGGTGTCCAGAATGGACCGGCGGGCCAGATAAAGTGCCTGCTGCGTAAAAGGCGCCGGTTCCGCCACAAAGCGGGCGATCATCCGCTGCAGCTCCATGTTACGCCTCCTCCGCCAGCTTTCCGGCCATGGCGTAGAGGGCCTCCCGCTTTTCGTCCAGATAGGCTCGCTTGCTGCGCCAATCCGCCTCAAAGCGCTCCACGGCTCCATGGCCCTTGTCGATCATCTCCTGTACACGGGCGGGACTGGGGCCTCCGATGACCTGACGGCGGGTCACGTTCTCCACGGGGTCCAGCGCATGGTGAATTTCCTGCTCCGTCATATGCAGCTCCATCCCCAGCGCCTCCTGCGCCGCACGGGCCACAAAGGCACTGTCGATGGCGTGGATGGACACCTTCTCCTGCTGGGCCATCGTGACCACCCGACCGGTGATCTTCTTGGCCGCCGAGAAGGAGAGATCGTGGTGCTGCACCATGGCATCCGCCAGATCGGTCACAGTGGAGAAGCCATCCGCCGTGACCTGCAGGGCACGGGCCTTGTCCACCTCCAGCGTGCGGACGATTCCCTCCAGCAGATAGGCGCTGTCGATCATCCGCTGCACGATTTCGTAGTACAGGCTCACCACAAAGCCCGGCTCCCGGCCGTTGCCCTGCGGATAGGCCTTCATGGCCGCCAGCATGGACATCAGGGCCCCGTAGGTCCACTCTCCGGAATAGCGCAGCGTCTCCAGCGCCACGGGGTTGCGCTTTTGCGGCATAATGGTGCTGTACGAGCAATAGGGAGCGGCCAGCCGGGAGATGCCCACCTCATTGATGTTCCACAGCAGCAGACTCTCGGTCATACGGCCCATGTTGTTGGCAAAGATAGCCATGGCACAGGCCGGCTCATAGGCAAAGTCCAGCGCAGCGGTGGCATCCATGGAATTTTCCAGAAATCCGTCAAAGCCCAGCAGCTCCGCCACACGCTCCCGGTTCACCGGGAAACTGGTGGTGGCCACGGCAGCGCCACCCATGGTACTCAGGTTCACACGGGCATAGCTCTCCAGCAGGCGCTCCATATCACGGGAGAACATCTGGAAGCAGCTGGTGTAGAAGTGGCCCAGCGTAATGGGCTGCGCCTGCTGGGAGTGGTGGGTGTAGGCAGGGATCACCGTCTCCTTGTGTTCCTGCGCCATCACCAGCAGCGTCTTCAGCAGCAGCGTTATCGCCTCGCACAGGTCCAGAATGGTGCGCCGGGCATGCATCCGCTCAATGGTGGAATTCATGTCGTTGCGGGAACGGCCCGTGTGGACCCGCCCGCCTACCTGAATCCCCAGCTCGTCGATGAGCCACTCCTCCACATTGGAGTAAAGGTCCGTCAGGCCGGGACGGAAGGGGATCTTATCCGGCCCCATTTCCTTCAGTTTCAGCAGGGCCTTCAAGATCGCCGCTGCGTCCTGCCGAGTGATGATCTTCTGCTCCGCCAGCATGATGACATGGGCGAAGTGGTTTTCCAGCTGACTATCAAAGGCACGGATATCCTCGGCAATGGTATCTGCCGCATGGCGGTCCAGAATCACGGTGTCCCGCCCGGCATAGGGCTTGCAATAATCCATATTCACAGTTGCTCCACCTCCTTACGCAATTTTCTTGCCGAACAGCCTGGTAGCCAGCAGGAACAGCACCACCAGAATCGCCAGCGCCACCGGCAGGGCGATGCCCGCCGCCATCTGGGTTACACCCACGATGAGATAGGCGATGAAACTGGCCACCGCCGCCAGTAGAGCATAGGGGATCTGGGTGCGGACGTGGTCAATATGGTTGCAGCCGCCGGCCATAGAGGACATGACGGTGGTATCGGAGATGGGGGCGCAGTGATCGCCAAACAGGGAGCCGGAGAGCACGGCGGCAATGGTGATGGCCTCAGACACACCGAAGCCGTAGGCCATATTGATGCCCAGCGGCAGCAGGATAGCCATGGTGCCCCAGCTGGTGCCGGTGGCAAAGGAGATGACAGCACCGATGATAAACAGCAGAGCGGGAACCAACGCCGGGGACAGGAAGCCGATGGTGCAATCCACCACGAACTGGGAGGTGCCCAGCGCCGTGCAGACGGAGCCAACGCCCCAAGCGGCGATGATGATCGCCAGAATACCGGCCATCTTCTTGATGCCGCTGACCCACGTATCCACCACCTCAGTGAAGGTCATGATCTTCTTGACGATGACCATGATGGCAAGCACGATGGTCGCCAGCATATAGCCGGAGGTCAGTGCAATACGGATCTTGGAGCCGGGGATATTCTGGCCGGGGAAGCCCCAGCCGATGAACATGACGAAAATGGTGACGAACATCACCAGCAGGGGGATGATCTTCTCCCACGCCGTGGCCTTGTTGGCGTTCTCGGACTGGACGATGGACTTGTCGGCCTCCAGCTCAGCGGCGGTGGGACCATTCTCCAGTACGTAGGTCTCGAATTTGGCCATGGGGCCGAAGTCCCGCTTACTCAGTGCGATGAGGGGGACCAGCACCAGCGCCAGAATAGCATAGAACTGGTAGGGGATGGCCTGTACAAAGGCACTGGCATCGCTGGTCTGGATGCCCAGATTTTCAAACTCCGTGGCGATGATGCCCATGATGTACACGCCCCAGCCGGTAATGGGGACCAGGATGCACACCGGGGAGGAGGTGGAGTCCAGAATGTAGGCCAGCTTGGCACGGGAAATCCGCAGCCGGTCGAAGATGGGGCGGAAGATGGGCCCCAGGATCAGGCTGTTGCCGGAGTCGGAGAAGAAGATCGCCAGTCCGCCCAGCCAAGCCGTGGTCTGGGCCGTGCTGCGGCGGTGGACCTTGTTGGCTATGGCCGCCGCAAAGGCTTTGGCTCCTCCCGTAGCCTCGATGAGTGCCACGAAGCCACCCACAAAGGACATCATGATGATGGTCTGTGCGTTGGACGATCCGGTCATGTCCACAAACAGGTGATCGCTGAACATGACCTGCATGGCATTCCAGGGGTTCCAGCCAGCAGTGATGAGACAGCCTACAAACAGGCTAGCCATCAGAGAAATGATGACGTTCTTCGTCCAGAATGCGAGGACGACCGCCAGTATTGCCGGGATCAGTGATAATACGCCATAGGATACGATTTCTTCGGTCATGTGTGATTTCCTCCTTCGTAATTTTACACAGGGAGCACTCCCTTCGCCATAGATTTAAGCAAGCCCCATGCCAAAACCGCCGATATTCCCTTTGCCGAATACGACATATTTTCCCGTCTCGTTTCGTCACTATGCCCCAAGGGTCTCCCCCACGGGAGGGGCCGTTTTCACTCCACCGCAGGCAGCGCCCTCCGCTGCCATGTTCTCCTTGCCGAATGACGGATTTCCGTCGCTTCTTTCCCGCTATTTTTCTGCACTTCAGTCAGGAGCTCCTGTCACCGCCGGCCACAGGCAGTCTGCAGGACGCCTCTCCCCTTTCCGGCAGTTTTTGCTGTCTCCGCCGCTTTTTTCGGTAATTCCGTCCTTCTTTTGCCGGATTTATGTGTTTATTTTGCACAGTCTATACAAAGAAAACGCAGGGACAAACCAGCCGCTCTGTCCCTGCGCTCTTCCAGTGATGGATATCCGTCGCAAAGATGACGAATTACCGTCGCTTGATATCGTATTTTTCCAGCTTATACTGCAGGCTGGTGCGTGGGATCCGCAGCCGGGCCGCTGCGTCCACGATCTTCCAGTTGCTGGCCTTCATGGCCGCTAAAATCAGCTTCTTCTCGTAGGCTGCCAATGCCTCGTTGAGGGACACCGCCTCCCGTGGGCTATGCTCCGGGGTATCCTCCTCCAGCTCATCCACCTCGCTGAGGTAGATCGGCAGATGCTCCAGCTCCACCGTCTGGCCGTCCTCTACCACATTCATGGCAGATTCGATGACGTGCTCCAGCTCCCGGACATTGCCTCGCCAGCTGCGGTTCATGAGGAAGGCTGTCACCTCCGGCGCCACGCCCGCTACCTGTTTGCCCATTTCGGCGCTGTATTTTTCCACAAATGCCGCCGCCAGAAGGGGGATATCGTCCAGTCTCCGGCGCAAGGGCGGGATCTGGATGCTGATGGTATTGAGCCGGTACAGAATATCCTCCCGCATCTGGCCGCTGGCCACCACCTCGCTGATCGGCCGGTTGGTGGATGCGATGATGCGTACATCCAGCGGGATCGGCTTGGAGGCTCCCAGCGGTGTCACCGATTTCTCCTGCAGCACCCGCAACAGCTTCGCCTGAAGCAGCAGCGGCATGGAGTTGATCTCATCGAGATAGATGGTGCCGCCGTTGGCCTCGGCAAACATCCCCTTTTTGTTCTCCGCCCCGGTAAACGCCCCCTTCTGGGAACCGAACAGCAGTCCCTCCAGAATACTCTCCGGCAGGGCGGCACAGTTCACCGCCACAAAGGGCTGATCCTTGCGGCTTCCGGCATTGTGCAGCGCCGAGACGATGAGCTCCTTTCCCGTGCCCGTCTCGCCGTACACCAGCACCGAGGAGCGGCTGTCCGCCACCTTGGCAATGGTGCGCTTGATCTCCAGCATCTTGCTGTTCTGGGTGACGATATCCTCCAGCGTCCACTTGGCCTCGGTGCCGGAGCGGCGCTTGGGCGTCGGCCGGGCCGCCGGAGCCGTCCGCTCCCCCTCATAGTGGGTCACATCCCGTGACAGCTCCACGGCCCCAATGATCTTTCCCCGGCTGATGATAGGAAAGGTCACGTTGTTGGTCACGGATTTCTTGCCGGAGTGGTTGATGGTACACTGATTCTCCCGGTACAGCAACTCGCCCTTCTGCAGGGCCTGCAATAAGGAGCTGTCGCTGTGGCTCAGGGACGGAAACACCTCCAGTAGGTTGCGGTTGAGACACCACTCGTTATCCGCAGCATTCTCCGCATCGCTATATCGGGGATTGTAGCGCTCCTTCACAGTGATCTTGCCAGTGGCGTCGATCATGGTGACAGAATCGATGTAACTGAAGTTCTCCTGCAGCCAGCGCAGGCGTTCGTCATGATACCTCATCCCATCCGTCCTTTCCGCCTGCCGGAGCATCAATCGAAATAGAAGCCCTCCCGCAGGTCGTCGTTGTCTGCAAACACAAATTTGTGAAAGCCCGTGATGCGGGCCTGTCCGGTGATCTCCGTGAGATACTCCGTGCGGCCGTTCTTCTCCTCGACGCCCTTCACCATGCCGATAAAGGGTGCATCCACGATACCCTCGTGGATAAAGGGCTCATCGATGGCCAGCTTCCCGTTGGCGCACAGCCACGCCACCTTGGCGCTGGTGCCGGTGCCGCCGGGGGAGCGATCCGGAGAGCCATACCCGGAGCTGTGGACCACCCGCAGGTCCGCCTCCTTGGACTTAGGTTCATCATACCACTGAACCAGCGTCACGGCAATGCCTTTCTCTGCAATGACCTCCCGGATACGGGCGGAATAATGCTTGATGCGCTCCATATAGGAGGGCTGGATCTTGATGCCGAACCGGGCCGCCGGTACGATAGCAAACACGTTGCCGCCGTAGGCCAGATTCACCGGCACATCCTTCACATCATCCACGTCGATCCGCAGTTCGTTTTCAATGACGTAGCTGTTGACGTTGCGGACGGTGGTGCTGTACACATAGTCCTCCTTGAAATTGTTCTTGATCCACACCAGACCCGCCGGGGTCTCGATGGCGTAGCGGTCCCGATGGGCCTTGGGCACCAGCCCGATTTCCTGCAGGGCAGTCCCTACGCCGATGCTGGCATGGCCGCACATATCCAGATACTGCACGTCGTCCATGTAGAAGATGCCGAAATCCGCCTCCGGCATGGTGGGCGGCACCACCGCAGCGCACAGCATCCCCGCATGGCCTCTGGGCTCGTAGGTCAACCGTGTGCGGATATAGTCATAGTGTTCCTTGAAATAGTCCCGCTTCTCCCGGACAGAATTTCCCTCCAGCTTGGGGATGCCGCTGAGAATGATCCGGGTCGGTTCGCCGCCGGTATGGGTGTCCACAGTCTCGATCATTTCCTGAAAACGCATAGTGTTTCCCTCCTGTTTTGTCCGGTATGCTCCGGTTTTCTGTCAAATTGTAATAGCAACTCCCATGCCATGTCCCTCCGCAGGGCATAAAAAAGCCGCCCCGGCGGGCGGCTTTTTTCAGCGAATGATGGTATTCCCCCGGCTGTCGATGCCTACGATAGCGTAGAAATTCTCCACCTCCAGCCGGCAAATCGCCTCCGGTCCCAGATCCTCGTAGCACACGGGTGTTTTTTTCTTGACGGCCTCCGCCAGCAGCGCCGCAGCGCCGCCGATGGTGATAAAGTACACGGCTCCGTGCTCCCGGATGGCCTGCACCACCTCTGCAGAACGGCGGCCCTTCCCGATCATGCCCTTCAGCCCCAGCGCCAGCAGCGGCGGCGTGTAGGGATCCATTCGATAGCTGGTGGTGGGGCCGGCGGAGCCAATGACCTCACCGGGCTTCGCCGGGGAGGGCCCCACATAGTAAATGGTCTCCCCCGCCAGCTCCACCGGCAGAGGCTTTCCCTCCTGCAAGCAGCGGCACAGCCGCTGATGGGCGGCGTCCCGTGCCGTATACAGCGGGCCGCTGAGCAGCACCTCGTCCCCCGCCTGCAAGGCCGCAATGTCCGCTTCCGTCAGCGGCAATCGGATATGCTTCATGCGCTCCCTCCTTTACAGCACCGCATGGGCGTGACGATAGGCGTGGCAGCAGAGGTTCACCGCCACCGGCAGTCCGGCAATGTGGGTGGGGTACGTCTCGATGTGTACCGCCAGTGCCGTAGTCCTTCCGCCTAAGCCCGCCGGGCCAATGTCCATGCGGTTGATCTCGTCCAGCAGCTCCCGCTCCATGGCGGCGTAAGCCGGATCCGGATGCCGGCTTCCCACCGGCCGCATCAGGGCAAATTTGGACAGCTGGGCACACTTATCGAAGGTTCCTCCGATGCCCACGCCCACTATGATTGGCGGACAGGGGTTGGGCCCCGCCTTTTCCACCGCAGACAGGATGAACTCCCGGACACCCTTTTCTCCGTCGGCGGGCTTGAGCATCTTGATGGTGCTCATATTCTCGCTGCCGAAGCCCTTGGGCGCAAAGAAGAGCTCCAGCCTGTCTCCCGGCACCATCTCATAGTAGATCACCGCCGGGGTATTATCTCCGGTGTTCTCCCGATGAAATACCGGGTCCCGCACCACGGATTTTCTGAGATAGCCCTCCCGGTAGCCCTGCCGCACGCCCTCCTGAATGGCGTCTTCCAGCGAGCCGCCGGTGATGTGCACATCCTGCCCCAGCTGCACGCGGAACACGGCCATGCCCGTATCCTGACACATGGGCACGCACTGCTCCGCCGCCAGCTGATCGTTTTCGATAATGCGTCCCAGGATACTGGCGGCCAGAGGCCGCTCCTCCTGCGCACGGCAGCGCTCTAACTGCCGCAGTACCTCCGGGCTGATGCGGCAGTTGGCGTCAATAACCATGGCGGCCACGGCGCTCTGCACGGCGGCTGCGCTCAGCTCTCTCATGGCGCTCACTCCTTCACGTGTGCTTTTACGGCGTCCGCCACCACAGCGGCGATGGCCTTGTCAAAGATGCTGGGGATGATATGGTCGGGAGCCAGCTCCGCGGGGCTGACGCGCCCGGCGATGGCGTGGGCGGCGGAGATCATCATATCCTCGGTGATGCGGCGCGCACGTGCCTCCAGCGCCCCCTTGAAGATGCCGGGGAACACCAGAAGATTGTTGATCTGGTTGGGGAAGTCGCTGCGGCCGGTGGCCACGATATAGGCGCCTGCGTCCTTGGCGGCGTCCGGCATGATCTCCGGCGTGGGGTTGGACAGGGCAAAGATGATGGGTTTGTCCGCCATGGAGCGCACCATGTCCGGCGTAACGATGCCGGGGCCGGACACGCCGATGAACAGGTCGCATCCCACCATGGCGTCCGCCAGCGTGCCCTTGCACATGCTGCGGTTGGTGACGGCGGCGATGGCTTCCTTGGCGCTGTTCAGCCCCTCCCGGCCTGCGTAGATAGCGCCGCTGCGGTCGCAGAGCACGATGTCCTCCACGCCCGCCTTCAGCAGCAGGCGGCAGATGGAAATGCCGGCGGCGCCTGCACCGCTGATGACCGTCCGGATGGCGGGCAGGGGCTTGCCGATGCACTTGGCGGCATTGATGAGGGAGGCCAGCACCACCACGGCGGTGCCGTGCTGGTCGTCGTGGAACACAGGAATGTCCAGCAGCTCGATGAGCCGCTGCTCGATCTCAAAGCAGCGGGGCGCGGAGATGTCCTCCAGATTGATGCCGCCGAAGC
>OLNY01002675.1_pt1 | contig 12147 bp, 6 predicted proteins | sample 1671981 | NCBI WGS metagenome assembly OLNY01 (sample SAMEA3136632, study PRJEB25190) | human gut metagenome | biome: human gut; feature: human-associated habitat; material: faeces | place: Austria | collected 2013 | reverse complement strand
ATCCTTAGTATCATCCTTATTTCCTTTTACGGCCTTTACCCATTTTGGATTGGCAATTACGACCCGAATATCATGTTTTTCCAGGATGTTAAAAACCGGGACCCAATATTTTCCTGTGGATTCCATACAGACATCCAAGCAGTCGTGTTTCAGAAGCCAGTCAGCAAAACGATTCAAGTCCGAATTAAAGGTGCTGAACCGCTTTTTCTGGTAGTGGGGCAGCAAACTGTCTGTGGGCGTGGTAATGATTGTGGCAACCAAGAATGTTTTGTGAACATCTACACCACAGCAGGTTGGAAATACGACTTTCACAGCAAAACCTCCTCCGTAAAAATGGCGAGGAGAACGCAGTGACTGAACCGCCAAGCATTTAACAGGTGTTAAAACAATCCTTAGTGTACGGGCTCAAAGTGCCACTTATTTGTGCTTGAAAAGGCGGCTCTAGCACTGATTTGCATACTGTTTTGAGTTCTAAATACAATCTACGACTCGTCGTGCCGTGCGTTGTAGTGTACACTCTCCTCAATTTGATTCTAGCAGAAACATGGTGGTTTGTCAGCTCCCTTTCATCCCTATTTGTGCGGACGCATCGCGGCCGAATGGGCGATTTGCATGAGCAAACAATTTGTAAATAATGTCTCAAGTGTCGCTATCTTAGCGACCTGCTGGCACGAAGTGCCCATGCCTCCCCTGGAAGGGCAATGTCGTCAACTTAAGGATTCCATTTCTAAGCGTCAAAAAATAAGGCATAAATTTAGTTATAATGTCAATTGACAAATTCAAATCGATCCCAAAATCAAGATGATATTCTGATTTTGGAGTGATTCTTATGAAATCTACCCGTTTATATCTTGAAATTGTTCGCTATATCCATTATCTTATTTCTCGTGAATACTTTTTCCGCAGATCGACGGAGCGACAAATGGATTTTTCGAGGACGGGTAAAATGAGCTTTACTGACTATATTTACGCTATCATTCAGAACACCAAATCCAGCTTGCAAGTTGGACTGAATGCCTTTTTTGACGCATACAAAAAGGAAAATATTGAATACTCTAAGCAAGCTTTCTCCAAAGGACGCCAGCGGATTAAAGTAGAAGCTTTTCAGGAATTATTTCAAGCAGTTGTTGATAAATTCTATGAAAAAGCAGATTTAACCAGCTGGAACGGATATCAATTGTTTGGAATTGATGGTACGCGTCTGAATCTTCCCTGCACAGACCAGCTGGCCGAATTGTACGGAACACAAACAAGCCAAGGAGAGCCTCAGGTTCAGGCACTTGTTTCGTGCATCTACGATCTTCTGAACGGGATCATTGTAGATACTCGATTTGCTCCCTGCAATTCCAGCGAACGGGTTGCAGCGAAGGAAATGATTGCGGAATTTCACGTAAAAAATATCGAAAATCCCGTATTTATCATGGATCGCGGCTACCCCTCCGCAGAATTGATTGATGCAATTGTAAGTGCCGGGCATAAATTCGTTATGCGGTACTCTTCGGAGTTCTTGAAGTCTGTAAAAGTACAGGCAGAAGATACAGTTATTGAGCACAAGTTCACAAAGCTAAATCATTCTTTGAAACTTCGTGTGTTGGAGATTCAACTTTCCAATGGAGAAATTGAGCATTTAGTAACCAATATTTTAGATTCTAGCATTTCTTTGGATGATTTCAAATGGATTTACCAAAAACGTTGGGGTATTGAAACCAAGTATAATGATGTGAAGAATAAGTTGGAAATTGAAAACTTTACCGGTTATTCTCCCAAAGCAATTCTACAGGATTTCTATGCCACTATGTTTCTGGCAAATTTGGCCGGTGTTCTGGAATATGACCTGCATGAGGAAATTGAAGCTGCTCATAGCAAACCGGAAAATCTCTACACCTATAAGATGAATATTGCCATGACCATTTCAGAACTAAAACGAACTGTAGTGGAAATGCTTTCTACATCTTCTAAGCTGAAACGGGAACGATTATATGCAGAGATGACATTTCGTCTTACTAAGGCTGTGGTTCCAGTGCGTCCGAATTGCTCCTCAGAACGAGCAAAAAAGCATAAATCCATGAAATATCCTAACAATTCAAAGAGAAATTAAGAAACCTTAAGTTGATGACATTGCCTTGAAAGGGGCGCCTTTTTGTGCGCAAAAAACGCCCCCGGCGTGAGCCGGGGGCGAGGGGTCGATATGCTTAGAACGTCAGGAAGCGGTGGAGCATGACGGCGACCTGAGCGCGGGTGGCGTTGCCCTTTGCGGAGAGGGTCGTCCTGCCGCCGGAGGTAACGCCGGTGATGATGCCGGTGCCGACAGCCCACTGCATTGCCGTGACGGCAAAGGAGCTGACCTGCGCCTGATCGGGATAGCCGCTCAGAGAACCGGTCACGGTCGGACTGCCTTCGTAGCGGTACAGGATAGCCGCGATCTGCTCACGGGTGACATTGCCGTTCGGGTCGAAGGTCGTGGCGGTCGCGCCGTTGACAATGCCCATGTTGGAGGCCCAGAGGACTGCGTTGTAGTAGTACTGGCCCTGCTTGTTGTCGGTGAACTTGTTGGTGATACCGGTAACGGTGGGCTCGCCTGCCGCACGGTAGAGAACCGTGACGAGCATGGCGCGGGTCATCTTGGCGCCCGGCCCGAAGAGCTTCGGGTTCTTGGTGTTGTTGCCCTTGATGATGTCGTTCATGTACATGAAGTCGACCGAGTTGGCCGCCCACTTGTAAGAACCGCTCACGTCGGTGAACTGACTGGAGGCCGTCTGCTGGTTGACCTTGAAGGACAGCGTGCCCTTCGTGCTGCCGTCGATGGTGTAGCTGACCTCGACGCTCTTGCTGTCGGCCAGCGGCAGGATATAGAGGTTATCCAGACTGCCGGAGCCAGAGAAGTAGAACTTCGTGCTGCCGAAATCCTTGCTGGTCAGCGCGGTGCAGTTCTTGATGCTGGTGTAGCTGGAATAGAGCTTGCCGCCGACGACACGGTCAATGGTGATGTAGGTGCTGCCGGTGGCGTTATCCGGCGTGAGTTCGTTTGCAATGCCCATGGAGCGGAAGGACGCGCCGGTGGAGTTCAGCGTGTGGGTGTCATTGACATAGACCACAAGCTGGCCGTTCATCTGACCGGACGAGCCGTTTGCCGTGAAGGGGATGGTCACGGTATACTTCGACGTGGTGCTGCCCGCGATGAAGCAGACGTTTTTCAGCAGGTTCGAGCCGGTCGAGACGCTGTAGGCCTCGCTGCCGACCTTGCCGGAGCTGGTCGTGCTGCCCTTGTACAGCGCGCCGTGGGAATTGCTGTTCGTGCCGAAGGTCACGGAGCTCAGACCGGAGCCGTAGACGCGCTGGAAGTCGCTGACGACCATCTGCTGCTTCTCGTTGGCAGAGATATGGTATTCGACCGTGCTTGCGCTGGTCACGACATTGATCGTGCCGGTCGCGATCTGGGCGCTGCCGTCATAGGCGGCGTACCTGATGGTATGCGTGCCGGTGGTTCTCGTCGGACGGTAGACCATCTTGCTGACTTCGCTGGCAGAATACTTGGTCGTCGTGCTGACCGTGCCGGACATGGCGCTCGAGGTATAGAGCGTGCCGTTGGCCGGGGACTCAAAGGTAAAGGTGCTGGGCGTGACCTTCGCGGCGGTCTTGACTGCCGCGGCGAGCTTGCTGCCGTCGAGCTGGACATAGGTGTCGTTCTCGCCGAGCGTCACGCTGACAGTGTCCGCCTCGGGGACAGTGACGGTGAACTTCACTTCGGCAGCATACTTTTTCGCGCCGATCGTCGTTTCAGCCTTGATGGTGACCTGACCGCCTGCCTTGGCCGTCGCGGTGATGGAGGGGCTGCTGTTGGTGCTGGTTTTGCTGGAGAGCTTAACGATGTTCTCGTCGCTCGAGGACCATGTGATCGTATAGGTCTTGCCGGTCACATTGGTCAGCTTGCCGCTCACATACTCCTGCGGCGTGCCGGTGATGGTGAACGTCCCGCCGGCTTTTACCGTAGTCGGGTTGAAGACAATGTTGATGTGGTTCTCACCCGTGATGGTGATGATGGCCTTGCGTGTTTCGGCATACTTGCCGTCGTCGGTCGTGACACGGCAGTAGAACACATAGGTTCCGGTACCGGTGATGTACTGCTTGAGATTGGACAGAACCGAACGGTAGTTCGTAGGCTTATCGGTAATTTTGTCTGTCTGAATTGCTTTATCCACACCGCCGGTCGTCTGGTCGCTGTTCATGTACCAGACCACGGATTTGATCTTGCCCGTCGAAACCGACGCTGTCATGGCCAAATCGGCAATGGTGTCCGTGATCTTATAGGCCGCGTTTGCGGGCTGCTCCGAGAAGGAAATGTCGGAGAAGGTCACCTGTCTGTCCGTCGTAACGCCTGTGCCGTTCGGGTCTTCTCTGTTGTAGAAGAATTCCTTCGTAGCCGTCTTGAGGCCGTTGAGCGTATACTTGAACTTCTTGCCGCCGTTCGTGCCGTTTACGACTTCTGCCGTCTTGACCGGCAGCTCGTAGATCATCACTTCGTCAGCGTAGATGCTGGTCTGAATCTCGACCTTGGCCGATTCCTTTTCGAACATAGCTTTGAGCTCGGTGTCCGTCATCTTGCCAACCGTCTCACCGATGCTCGGCTCTTCGGTGATCTTGTATGCACGACCCTGATAGACCGTAACATTATAGGTTGCGGTAACATTGCCGTCGACCTTCGCGGTGATCGTCGCCGTGCCGGGTGCGACCGCCTTGATCTTCGCGGTCGCCGAATCCTTGTCCGAATTCGTTTCACTTACCTTTGCAACAGTGGGCGCGGAACTTGTCCACTCGATGCGGGAGTACGCATTTTTCCGATCCGTTTCACTGTTAAGCAGCGTGTCGGGCGCCTTGATGCGCGCGGTCAGTGTGAGCTCGGTGAAGATCAGGTTGGAGTTTTTAATATTTGTGCCGTTCTTATCGTGATTATAGTTTGAATCCTGCAGGCCGAAGACCATCGCGCCGCTGTCGAGCTGGGTCTGCAGGCGGGTCGTGGTCGTCTTCCCGTCAATGTCCGTCACAGTCACGGATTGATCGTTCCTGACCTCCAGCGCGGTGACAGCCATGCCCTTATTCTTGATGCTGACCGTGCAGACGGCATAAGAACCGGTAATCGAATGCTCCGGGTCATCCTTGACATCATTATATGTCTTGCCGATATTATAGCTTTCAATGCAGATATAGATATTCGTCGCGTCGCAGGCCTTGTACGGCTCGACGGTCGCAGAGGTCGTCGAAGCGTTGGGGCGGACATACAGATTGTTATCCTTGGTGTCATACAGATACAGCAGCTTCGGCTGCGCCGTGCCGGAATAGCCGGTCACCTTCGGCTGCAGCGTGGCAGACGTGCCGCCTGCCTCCAGCGACAATACCTGCTGGGCGGTCGGAAGCGTGACCGAGATCGTCGCCGCGCCGCTGACCCTGAAGCCAATGGTCTTGGTCGCAGTCGCGGACGTGGACGGCTTCATGCCATCTTTACCCTGATACCAGACCTGCGCCGTCAGCGTTGCGCCGCCGACCTTCTCTGCTTCGACAGTCGCTTCAACCTTATAGGTCGTATAGTTGCCGACTGTGCTTGCGGTGACCTTCGCGCTGGCAGGAGTAACCGAGATGGCATCGTTATCGCTGGTGAAATGAACTTCGCAGTTTGCCAGATTGCCTGCGGTCACGCCGCTGCTGCCGACCGTGACAGTCGCGGTGAGCGTTCTGGTGTCGCCCTGATTCAGCGCAACCGTGCCGTTGATATTGCTGTTGCTGAGCGCCAGCGTAAGGGTATATGCGTCCCGCACATAAACCGTGAAATACTCCGAATGGGATCTGCCATTTGCCAATGTACCGGTAGCCGTGATCCGGATGGCCGTGTTGCTGGCCTTTTTGCCGGTCACGATCGCCTCTGTTTTGCTGCCGCTGACAGCTGCGACTGTCGCGACGCTCTCATCACTGGATTCCCAGTTTGTCACAGTAAAGCCTGTGATCGACGTCTTGATCTTGATCGTCGAGTCCGGCTCGACGCTGTACGCCTGATTTGCAGCCAATGCCGCCGGAACCATCGCCAATACCATGGCGAGCACCAGCAGCAGGCTCATGAATCTTCCAAATGTACGCTTCATAAGTGCACCTCTTTCAATTTGCAGCCGATTGCAGCCGCAGATTTTATGTAACCAGTTTACCATAAAAATTAAAAAATGCAACCGATTTTTACGAAAATGTCTGTTTTACCAAGCATTTCAGCCCCTTTCGGCCCATGTTGCGAGGTAGACGTAACACCCGCCACAAGATATTGTGGGCCGCGCCGCGTTCGCATCCGCGCTTCTCTTTCCTACACGCAAAAATTCCGCAAGGGTTGCATCCTGCCGAAAATTTTCTGTCCGCAAAAAGCTGCCCTTTTGCAAAGGGGGCTTGACAAGAGCAGTCTAATGCGTTAGACTGCAATTACAGTCTAACGTATTAGACAAGGAGGGAATGCCTATGTCCACCCCGAAGATCTTTGAGAGCGAATACCGGTTCTGCCTGATTTTATGGGAGCATAAGCCGCTGCCCAGCGCGGAGCTGGCGAAGCTGTGCAAAGAAAGGCTCGGCTGGAGCCGGACGACGACGTATACGGTCATCCACCGTCTAGGCGAGCGCGGCATCGTAAAAAACGAAAACGGCCTCGTCTCCTCCCTGGTCTCCAAGGACGAGGCGCAGGCGGCAGAGCTGGACGAGCTGGTCGAGAAGACGTTCGAAGGCTCGCTCCCCGCGTTTATCGCGGCGTTCGCGCGCAAGACGAAGCTTTCGCAGAACGAGGTCGACCGGCTGCGCGCCATGATCGACGGCTATGAGGAGAAGCGGCCATGACAAATCTTTTTCTTGGCTTTCTCAACCGCAGCCTGTCTGCGGCGGTTCTGATTTTTGCGGTCGTGCTGGTGCGGCTGGCGTTCAAAAAAGCGCCGAAATGGCTGCTGTGCGCCATGTGGGCGCTGGCGGCGGTGCGGCTTTTGTGCCCGTTCTCGATTGAAAGCGTGCTGAGCCTCATTCCGAGCGCGGAGCCGGTGCAGCCGGAGATCGTGTATTCCGCCGCGCCAGCCATCACGAGCGGCATCCCGGCGGTCGACGCCATTGTAAATCCGCCCTTACAGGCTGCATTCACGCCCGACCCCGCGCAGAGCGCGAACCCGCTGCAAATTCTGACGTGGCTTGCCGCGTGGGTCTGGCTCGGCGGCTGCGCGGTGCTTGTCCTGTACGCGGCCATTTCCGCGCTGCGCCTGCGGCTTCGTGTGCGCACGGCGGTGCGGCTGGAGGGGAACGTGTTCCAGTCGGAATTCGTCCCGTCCCCGTTCATCCTCGGCGTGATTCGGCCAAGAATTTATCTGCCCTTCGGGCTGGAGCCCGGCGCGCAGGACATGGTTCTGGCGCACGAGCGCGCACATTTAAAGCGCGGCGACCAGCTCTGGAAGCCGCTGGGCTTCCTGCTCCTGACGGCATACTGGTTCAACCCCGTCTGCTGGCTGGCGTATGTTTTATTCTGCCGCGATATCGAGGCGGCCTGCGATGAAAAGGTCGTGCGCGAGCTGGGAGAGAGCTGCAAGACGGCTTATTCCCGTGCGCTGCTGCAATGCAGCGTCCCACGCCGGATGATCACGGCCTGCCCGCTGGCCTTCGGCGAGACGGGCGTGAAGGGCCGCATCAAGTCCGTTTTAAATTACAAAAAGCCTGCGTTCTGGGTCGTGCTGGCGGCGGTATTCGTGTCCATCGCCGTGGCCGTGTGCTTCCTGACCGACCCGAAGACGGACGCAGAGCAGCCGGAGGAAGAGCCGCCCGCTTCTTCTACCGCAGACAGCCCCGCAGAGGCAGACAGCACGCTCCCGACAAGCGCGTTCTTTTCCAGTATAGAGGACTACGCCGAATATTATATCGCGCAGGTCATTTTGCCGGAGCCAATCGAATATAAGGTGCTGACCGACGGCGGATTTGAGACTGTAACAGATACGGTGCAGGACGCGCAGATGGTGAACCTCGAGCAGCTTGCTTCCCTGTCCGACCTCGACCCGGAGGGAGACTTGCAGCTCTGGAGCTACAAAATTGCGATCGCGCCGGAAAATGCCGACGGGCGCACCTTCATGCTGGGCACCGATACCGGCCTGTCGTATATCGACGGGCAGGAATATCTGGTGGACGGCACCCGCTATCTCGTGACCGTCACCTATCGCAGCGAAACGCAGGACTACCGCCTGCTCGGCTGGACAAAGGACACGGACGGCACGGCGCTGGCCGTGTATGAACAGTCCGGCCGCTTGACGGACTATCTGCGCGACATTTACGCCGCGACCCATGGTGCGAATAATATACAGGGCTATTTCTATCCGAGCTTCTATAACGGCATGGACGGCTACGGCAGGGCCGTTCATATTGACGCGTACTTCTCCACCTTCCCGGACGAGGCCGGAGGCTGGGGCGCGTATCTGCCCACGACCGGCTGGGAATACGACGAGCAGGACGACCTCTGGCGCAGCACCTACAGCACCGGCTCGACGTTCGCCGTCCGCTATGTTGAAAAGACGATCACCGAATGCTCCGCCGGCTATACAGCGCGCGGCTGTCTCAGCGAGGTGACGCAGCGTGGCGAGACGATCTCCGTCGAGGCGGGTGAGCAGAACGAGATGGTCTATCTCTGCGGCGTAAAAGATGGCTGTTACGAGGTCACGATCCACTGGCCGCGCGGGGCGGATGAAACCGATGCTTCCGGCTATAACCCGTATCTGCAGGCACGCTATGAAGGGCAGCTGCTAAAGCAGATGGCCGCGAGCTTTACCGCCTGCGCAGGCGCTTCCGTGACGCTGGGAAGCGCGGACGGATACACGTTCCGGCTCGAAACGGAAACGGCCTCCTGCCCGGAGGGCAGGACTGACTGCACGCTTGCGCACACGAAAACGCAGCTTGTCTGTGAGGAAAACGGGCAGGTGCACCCGCTCGGTGCGCCGCTGCTGGACGGTGCGTGGTGGCTGATCGACATCAACGCGCCGAAGGCCCGCTTCGGCTATCTGGAACAGGATCTGCACACAGGCCGCTTTTCAAGCGGCAGCGACCGGTTCGATCTGACACGCTGGCGCTCTGACGACCGCGTGGAGATGTATACGGACGCATCGCTGTCGGGCGACCCCATCGCGCTTCCCGATGCGGCAGAGACAGACCGTTCTCTGCCGGTGCAGCGCTGTGAGCTTGTGCTTCCGAACGGGGTCTTCCCCGGCATGGATTACGCAGCCGTTCTGCAAAGGGCGGCAGCCTATCAGGGCAGTCCCGTCCGGAAGGGCAAAATGCGCGGGGACAACTTTACGGTCGACGGCGTGAGCTATCAATTTACACAGCACCGCGACGGCACCGTCCGGCTGGACGCATGGTCCTGCGAGGACGAGCTGCTCTACGGCGGGCCGGGAATCGGCTCCTCGCCGGACTTCCTGCGCGGCATTCAGCTCGGCGACAATCTGGACCATGTTCTAGCCGCGCTTCCCGCTGCCGATTGGACGCCGGAGCAGGAGCGGAAACAGTTCCTCTACGGCAGTTCCGGCGACGCGCTCTGCGCGTGGATCTGGTGGGATCATGACGGCTTTTATACGATCGACATCGGCTGCGGGGAGCTTTCCTGCATCATTCGCACCGGCACGGACGGCCTTGTCCGCAGCATCAGCGTCAGCGGCTGAAACGATTGCGCTTGCAAATTGTGTCCTCTGCGGTATAATAAAAGAAAAACCGCAGGAGGAACACCCCTATGATCGCTCTCGCTTGTGACCACGGCGCGCTTGATCTCAAGCACGCCATTATGAAGCATCTCGAACAGCGCGGCCTTGCCTATAAGGACTTCGGCTGCTACACCAAGGACAGCTGTGACTATCCCGACTTTGCGGGCCCGGCGGCGCAGGCCGTCGCCAGCGGCGAATGTGACCGCGGCATCGTCTGCTGCACGACCGGCATCGGCGTGTCCATCACGGCCAACAAGGTCAAGGGCATCCGCTGCGCGCTGCTCGACAACCCCATGTCCGCAAGGCTCACCCGCGAACACAACGACACCAACATGATGGCCCTCGGCGCAGCCGTGACGGGCGAAATGCTGGCCCTTGAGATCGTCGACGTGTGGCTGGACACGGCGTTCTCCGGCGTCGAACGTCACCAGCGGCGCATCGACAAGATGATGGCCTACGAGCATGACTGAGCTTACCCGCCTGCGCGCGCAGATCGAGGCGTTTGCGCCTTATAACGAGCAGGAGGAGGCCGACCGGCGGCAGATGCTGGCCGACATGGACTGCTTCTCCGATCTCCTTACGCGCGAAAACGCTACGGCGCACTTTACCGCCTCCTGCTGGATCGTAAACCCGGACAGGACGAAGGTGCTTATGGCCTATCACAATCTCTATCAGTCCTGGGCCTGGCTCGGCGGACACGCCGATGGGGAAGCCGACCTTCTTTCCGTCGCGCTGCGCGAGGCAAATGAGGAATCCGGCGTACTGGCCGCGCCCGTCTCCCCGGATATCTTCTCACTCGAAATCCTGCACGTCGCGCCGCACGTCAAGCGTGGAAAATTCGTCTGCGCCCACCTGCATCTGAACGCGACGTATCTGCTGGAGGCCGACAACAAATCCCCCATCCGCTGCAAGCCGGATGAAAACAGCGCCGTCCGCTGGCTTTCCGCGCAGGACGTTCTGCCGTCCGTCTCCGAGCCTGCCATGCGCCCGGTCTATCAGAAGCTCATGGAAAAAGCCGCCCGACAAACCTGAGCGGCAGGAATCTGCGAAACAGCCTCCCGTTGTCATGCCATGCATGAGAATGGGAGGCTGTATTTTGAAGGAAATGCCGGAGAGAATGCGCCTGCAAACATGAAAAACGCTCCTGCGGCAATCAAGACCGGGGTTCCCGCCGCGGCAGGATTACCGGGACCGCAGGAGCGCAAATACAGCCTTGGACGGTGGACGCTCGGGCGAATCGCCCCTTTCGGCCGGTGTCTCATCAGCTGTATTTATTGTGCCAATGCTCTTTCCGAAACCGATGTGCCCGCTCAAGGCGGATCAAAAGGCCGAAGCCCCCCCGGCAACCACGTCCCAGACGCCCCGTATAACACTGGCTGTGATCTCACTGTACCACAGTCTTTGGGCACTGTCAATCAAATCCAGAAAGAAACCAGCGCAGCAGCCCGTGCCGGGCCGCTGCGCTTATGCTTACAGACTTCCCGGATGGCGCGGGATGTACGTGCCGATGGGGCCGGTCTTCATTTCGCCGTGGTCGACGGCGAGCGTGCCGCGCAGATAGACCTGTGCGATGGAACCCCTGGTCTTGAAGCCCTCATAGGGCGTGTAGCCTGCGGCGGAAAGCTGCGTCTGCGCGGTGATGACCGTGTCAGCCTCAGGATCGTAGACGACGATGTCCGCGTCGCTGCCGGGCGCGAGAACGCCCTTGCGCGGATATGCGCCATAGAGCCGGGCGGGGTTTTCGGACAGAAGCGCGCACATCTGCTCCTTTGTGATGCGGCCTTCGGCCACGCCTGCGGTATAGAGCAGCTCGCCGCGCGTCTCCACGCCGGGAAGACCGCCGGGGATCTTCGTAAAGTCGCCGCGTCCGGCGTCCTTCTGTTTCAGCGTAAAGCTGCAATGGTCGGTCGAGACGGTCTGGATGCTGCCGTTGGCAAGGGCCTTCCACAAAACCGCCTGATCCTCCTTTTTGCGCATGGGCGGCGCGCAGATATAGCGGGCAGAGGCGGAATAGTCCTCCTGATCATAGACGCTGTCGTCCAGCAGCAGATAGTGCGGGCACGTCTCGACATAGACCTTCTGGCCGCGCTCACGCGCGTGCATAACTTCGAGCAGCGCCTCCTTCGTGCTCAGATGCACGATCACGATGGGAACGTCCGCAACCTCCGCAATGCGCAGCAGATGGGCCACGGCCTCCGCCTCAAGCGGATTCGGGCGGCACTCGGGATGGGACGACGGGGCCGTCTTCCCCTCCGCCTTGTGCTGCGCGATCAGCGCGTCGATCACGCCCGCGTTTTCGCAGTGAACGCCCGCGATGCCGCCGTATTTTTTCAGCTCCAGCAGCGCGGAAAACAGGTCCTGATCGCCGATCATCATGGCGGGGTAGGTCATGTACATCTTGAACGAGGGG
>OLNY01002668.1_pt1 | contig 12173 bp, 8 predicted proteins | sample 1671981 | NCBI WGS metagenome assembly OLNY01 (sample SAMEA3136632, study PRJEB25190) | human gut metagenome | biome: human gut; feature: human-associated habitat; material: faeces | place: Austria | collected 2013 | reverse complement strand
GACACCCCTGATGGGTTTCTTTCGTAACTATCTTCCTTTCCGAAGACGGAGGCAATCCTACTTTCTTGACAGGCTCACGAACCCTCCGGCCCAAAGCCGGAGGGTTCGTTTCAGACAATATTCAGCTGCCGCAGGGCGTCCAGGAACGCCTGTGCGTCCTGCAGCGCCGTGGGCTCGTCCACATCGTACTCCGCCCGCAGCGCCGCCGCCAGATCCGCCGCATCCGCCGCCTGGGGCAGCCTGTCCCACAGCAGCTCACCGGTCTCGTTCAGAGTCACCAGGCCCTTGAGCTCCAGGGATGCATCGCCGATAGGCACCAGGATCACGTCCCCGGCGATATTGCGCTTTACCAGCTGCTTACGAATTTCCATTTTCAGCCTCCTCGATGGTCCGTCGGACCGTCTCATGGGTCATTTCACAGACATATTCCGGCTTCGTGTCGAAATGTCCGGTCTCCGTCACGCACATGGCGGCGCAGGCATGGCAAATCTCCTTCAGTCGGCAGCCCGCGCAGGCCCCCGGCAGACGGATCCGCTCCGTGGCCGCCCTGGTCCGCTCCCATGCCTGGGCAAAGCCCAGCTCCGGCACGGAAAACAGCGGCTGCGTCATCATGCCGCAGGGAGTCATGCCGCCCTGCCAGTTGATCCAGAAGGCGCTGCGCCCGGCCCGGCAGGCCACACCCTCGCCGGGTGTACCGTCGCAGACATCATCCTCCGACGGCAGGGCGAGGCCCTGCTTCATGGCCTGGGCCCGCTGCCGGAACTGCTCCGGGGTCAGCCGCAGCCGATCCCATTGGACGCTGTATTCCGCCGCCTGGCAGGCGGTGAACCGGTCGTTGCTGCCTACCAGCGCCTCGTCCCGCCGGATAGGCGGGAACATGTAGGTAGCCAGCTGCATGGGGGTGCCCAGCTCCTGGGCGATGCGGTAAATTTCCGCCATATCCGCCACGTTGTACGGCGTCATGGACACGTTCAGCTTTACCCCCACGCCCAGCTCCCGCAGGGCCCGGATATTCTCCGTGACCCGGGCAAACATGGGACGGCCGCACAGCCGCTCATAGGCGGCATCGCTGGCCCCGTAGAGGGTGATGTTGAAGCGGAACGGCGGTTCGTGCCGGAAAAAGTCCAGCCAGTCCCGGTCGATAAGGGACCCGTTGCTGTTCACCGACACCAACAGTCCCATTTTCTTCAGCTCCGTCAGCAAATAGCGGAAATCCTTGCGGATCAGCGGCTCGCCGCCGGTCAGCAGCAGGAACAGCATGCCCCGGCTGCGGGCCTCCTGGGCGATGGCCAGCCATTCGTCGGCAGTAAGCTCCCGGCCCCGGCGCTGCTGCTCCTCCGCCGTCAGGTGGACGTAGCACATTTTACAGTTGAAGTTGCACCGGGCCGTCAGCTCAAAATTCCCGGCCAGGGGCGTTCCGGACCGGCAGGCCCTGGCGTGCAGGTACGATGACAGCCGGGGCTCCGTGCTGCTGAATTCCATTTCAGGTCCTCCTTAATGCTTCTTCCAGCGCCCGGACGGCGCTCTCATCCGCCCGGCAGTCCAGCTGCCGGACGGGTACGTTGGTAACCAGCCGGGCCGCCAGCTCCGTCATCCGCGCGGCGGAGGCGGGGTCCCACTGGTGATAGGCGCACTGACTCAGCACCCGGGCAAAGGCCTCCTGGGGCCGGATATCCGTCACCCGGCTCTCCGGGGCCTGATGCAGCAGCACCACCGCCCGCAGCGGCGCAGTGACGTTCCGGCAGATGCCGGAGGTACCGGCATACATGACGCCGCTGACGGTCCCGGTGTCGGGCCGGACCAGGGCCCGGTCGCCATTGACGGTCTGCGCGGCCCCATAGCGCTGCCACAGGGCGGCCTGGGTGCTTTTTCCGATGCCGCTGGGGCCGGAGAACAGGATGCCCTCCCCCTGGCGGGTGACGATATAGGCGCTGTGCAGCACCAGCATCCCGGCATCCGCCAGGATGTCGAACAGCCCCGCCGACTCCAGCACCACCCGGGCCGACGCACCGGTCCGGTAGCTCTCGGCGAACACCAGGTCCGTATGGCCGGGGCGGGTCTCGGCGTAGGTGAACTGCGGCGTTCTGCCGGGAGCGCTGTAGCGCTGCAGGGTGCAGCGGGTGCCGCCGGTGTACCAGCGGTATAGCGGCCCCTGGCGCAGGGCGTTCTGAGGCGGGTCGGGTACCCGGTCGCTGAAGGTCAGTCGGACGGTATGGTCCGCCGGTTCTCCCGCCCCTACCCGGAAGGGCTCGCACATAGGCGAGTCCGCGATGGGCGAATCCGCCTCCAGGACGAAGGTCATGCCGCCGAAGCGGTACAGCTTACGGGGCATAGGTCACGAAAAGCAGGCGGCTGGAGTCCTGGCTGTAGTGCCCGGCGTAGCAGGTCCGGGTCTCGCCGGGGCCCAGGTCCGTCAGCCCGGCGCGATAGGTAATGCCCCCCAGCAGCAGGTCGCCGCTGGCGTTTTTGTAGTAGACATAGACCTGGGACATGGCGGCGTCGGAGCGGTTGGTAACGGTGATACCGTTCTGGGACGCGGCCACCTCCAGCACGTCGTCGTGCATGGAGGGCGTCTCGCTGAAGGGGGCATAGGTGGTCACGGCGGCGGTAAGCTCCGCCGGTTTCTCCGGCAGGGTCTGGCGGCTGAGCTCCAGGGCCTGGACCGTCTCCCCAGGCAGCAGGGTGGTGATGTCAAATTCGTAGCACTCCCCGCCCCGGGTGAGGGTGATGTGGGCGTACTGCACGCCGGTGGAGCCGGTGTTCTTCACGCGGATGCAGAACACGTCGGACACGGTCTCGTCGCTGCCGTCCTCCACAAACAGGCCGGCGTAGCGCCCGGTGCTGACGATCTCCAGGTCATTGCCGATGGCCACGCCGTCCAGCTTGGAGGGCTCCGGGGCCAGGCCGTACTGGTCGGGCTGGGCGGGCTGCTTTTTGCCGCACCCGGCGCACAGCAGCACCAGGGCCAGCAGCAGGGCGGCGCACTTGATGGTTCGTTTCATACATTGCTCCTTTGCAAAGAGCCCCGCCCCATGGGGGCAGGGCTCTTTCGGCGTATTAGGTTGGGTCAGGAGTTGAAGAGATTATTGTTGTCTGTTGGATGATGATAGCAATAACCATCATGTCCATCCTGCACTGGCACATCGCATCCAGTTATTCCTTCCAGGAAGAGATTTGCACCGCCAATCCAAAGTCCACACGCACCAGATGCAAATTCATGGGTCGTATTTTCACAAGCGCTGGCCGTGTTGCTAGTCAACTCGAAGCTCTCGAAGCTCAGCATCGGGGTCACATAGGATTTCATAGTTTCGATTGCTCCTTTCTCAGAACCACCAGTTCCACCAGGTGGCGGGCCGCACCGTCAGGGTGGCGGTGACGGGCTCACTGGCAGTACCTTCCGCATTCACTGCGCAGACTGCGTAGTCCGTGGTCTGGGCGGGAGCGGTGATGGTGTAGGTGAATACGTGATAGGTGACCTTGGGAGACCACCAGCCCCAGCCGGTGCGCTGGGTGCGGGTAGTATAGCTGGTGATGGACTGACCATCCACCGTGATGCTTTCCACATCCGCAGAGGTCTTTACCGTCAGGGTAGCCCGCTTACCGGCGCGAACCGCACGGCCCCAGTCGGCCTGGAAGGTCTCCGGGCTGAATGTGGCCACCGGCGCGGTGAACAGAGCCCGCACCAGGTTGACGGCGTTCTCCTGCTCCTGGGTGTCCAGGGCAGCGAGGGTGACCTCTCCCGTCGGCTTCTCCTTGAATGTAATCTTCAAATTGGTCAGGGACAGGATGTTGTCTGTAGTGGTGGTATTATTGGTGATGGTCACTTGATACCCATCCTTAACCGCCTGTGTGGTGATGTCATAGTACATTTCCGTGGCAGTGGAGAGACTACTCGCAATATCCGCACTATTCACATTCAGGCTAGCCGTACCCTTGGGGGCCTTGGCGCCGATCTGTACGCTGGCAATCTTGCCCACATCAGTGCCGGTCAGCTTGAAGGTAATGGCCTGGCCCTTCATCAGGTAGACCTCGTTGTTGGGGCCGAGGTTGGTATACTGCTCAATGGTAGCTTTTTCTGCACCGTCGATGAACAGAGCATTCCCATTGGGCGTCGCCGTCCCGTTCACTACTTCGTCATGGAGCTTGATGTACTGCGGATAGCCCTCGTTATCCTGGGTGTAGTAGCTGTTCCCGTTCTCGCCCATGGGGTTATAGACGCGGATGGCATCCAGCCAGAAGTTGTATCGATCGTTGCCCGTCTTATCGAAGATCTGATTATAGAACACCTGAATCTTCACGTTGTAAGCACCATAAGGTACATCAACCTTCATGACAGGAATCTGGTACAGGGCATTAGGCTCTTTAGAGTCGGAAACGACCCAAGAAATGCTTCCATCATCGTTCTTTACCTGTTTATACCCATAGTAGTTGTTCACCAGATAGTTCTTGCTGTAGGCGCTGTTATCAGCGCCAGCGCCGGTGACCTTGACCAGGATAGCGCCGGAGGTGTTGTCCGTCAGGGAGATGACATCGAAGCCGGTGCCGGTGAAGGTGAAGCTGGCGGTGGGCCAAGCGGAAGTAGTGTCATTCTTCTCCCATTTCGCAAGCATCTCGGACGTCACGGTGACCTTGTGGGCGGTGCCCATGGAGAGCATGGAGGAGCTGTTGTAGGCATCATCGTTGCCGTAGATTGCCTTGTCGCCCAGCTGCTGCAGAGCCTGGTAAACATCGCTTCCGCCGTCCTCGGTAGTCGTCTGGTCATTGTTGCCCACAGTGCTCCACTTGGCATTCTCGGCCACGCCCGTGCCGTTCGTAAAGGCGGCCAGGCTGTCCTCGTAGTACACATTGCTGGCGGGGATGATGGTGAGGGTGAAGCTGGCTTCGCCAATCTTATCCGTACTGGCATTGGTACCAGTGTATCTGACGGTAATGTTATCCTCGCCGTCGATGGTTTTGGTCAAGCGATAGATAATATTGTTGTACTCGTCAACTGAAAGGTCCGCATACTTCGTGCTGTGAGCAATCTGCACTGTCTTAATATGAGCGCCGCTCAGGTTGGCACTGACATCCGCAGGTGCAATTTTCAGCGGCAGACCGAAATCCACCACAAACGTCGCGGTGCTGGTAAATGTGTAATACAGCCAGACTTCCTTATTAACGTCATTAACCTTCTTCGTTTCGACCTTCACACACGTATAGGTACTATAGCGATACTGGGCGTCAATGGGCAAATTCGTCAGGTCCGCTGTGATGGTCAACGTTCTGCCTTCGGCATTCACCACTTCGCTGTTGAGAAGCTCACCCTTCCAAGGGTTGCTCAGCTCAATGCCGTCCTTGAACGCCATGTCGTGTCCGGCTTCGTTATTGACATTAATAAAGTATTTATAGAACTCCTCACCAGTGTTTTGCACAACGTAGTGGACGCTGAGAGAATCCGTCTTTACCTTCGCGCGAATGTAGTAGGTGATCAGGGCGCCGTGTTTGTTATAAATCTCCACACCGCGAACATAGGGATCACCGCCGATCGTGCAACCGGAATAATCGCTCTTGGCACCAGAAATTGACGTATACGCATCCAGATTGCTGTTTGTCTTGGTCTTTTCGTCAATGGCCCAGACGATCTGCTCTGTGCCGCCATACGTATAGCCGTTCTGTGCCGTACTAGAAGTCAGCTTAGTTGAGGCGTTATCGTTCGTCATGGTTACAGTGACCATGTAGATTTCATAGTCGCTGGTATTCACGCCGCGGAAATTATTCAGCTTGCGGTACTTCACGCCATTCTGGGTAGTACCGACTGCTGAATCATTGCTTTTACAGTGGAACGCCATGGTCTCATCTACCGGGAACCCACTTGGTACCCGATTGCCATTCTCGTACTTCACAGCAAAGTCCAGAAGGACAAAATCGCCATTTACTTGACTTGCGTACCCATTACCGCTCTTGGGTTCGCCCCAGTCTGCAATGTCCGTCGTAACCTCTTTGGTGATTTCCGTGCGGACCATGTAATAGGCCGCCAGTTGCTCTCTACAGCTGTTGTAAGTCCCGGTGGAGCCCTCGCCGGTTACCGGCGTCCACTCTTTCCGGTCATTGGAAACCGCCCATTCGCCGCCCCAGTAGCGGACGTAGTTGAACTCGGCTCCGGAATTGGAGTAGTCAGTCTGCCATACTTGCTGAATATTTCCGGAATTATGGATACGGCCGCTCCAGAGCACCAGGTTCTGCGGGGATTTACTATCTCGCGCGGTGATGAATCGCGTGCCGCCATATTCGTAGCGGACAAGGGGCTCAGTCAAGCCGATGGCTTCCTTCAGCGTGACGCCCTGTTCACCATAGGCCCTTCCTGCGGCCACGCTAACGTAATTGGCATTGTCAAGGCTTCTGTCGCCGCCCCAGCCAGAACCAGTGGCAGTTTTCGTTTTGTCGGTCTCGTCAACCTGGATGGTGTTGTTGGTGACCCACAGCTGAATGGGGAGCGCGTTCACGTTGTCCAAGTTCTCGGCGTCGACATTGATGGTATACCGGACGGTCCCCACGGTCACATATGTAGTGCCGACCTTTTTACCGGTGAAGGTCACCGTGGTGGATGCCGGGGTAGGATCACTGCTCTTGGTGTAGACGGTAACGCTATCATAGTAACTGCCAGAACCTTTTTGAGTCGGAGTGGTCTTTCCATCCTCGATATAGCCGTAGTAGTAGGTGCCATAGGGCCACGTCCTATATGCATAAAGGACATGGTAGTTGTCATTATCCTTAAAGAAATACCCAGTTGAAATCCACGTTTCATTGGACCAATTAGACGTTAGGTCCATCAGTCTAACGCGCGTATCCTTATACGATTCCTTCTGCTCGTCCGTGCCGGTGACCGTCACGGCGGCAATATCGGGATTCTCGGTGACATAGGTATGCCCGGCGTAGTTTGCGCCCGTGATGGTGTTGCTGTAGGTCTTGCCAACGGTGACGGTAATCGTGCGATTCTCCGTGACATCAGGGTCTGTCCTCTCCGCCGCCAGATACAGGCCCATCTCCGAGAAATGGGGGGCGGTGAAGGTAACCTTGTCATCTGCCACCGTAACCTCGGTCAGCGTTACGGTCTTGCCATCCGTGATGATATAAGCACCGATCCGGTCCTTGTGGGCAGTCCACTCCGCCGGAACCGGCAGGGTGACAGTTCCCTGGCCGCGATAGGGCTCACCATCCACAGAGGGAGTCACATCATAGGCGACGAATTCCACACCCTGGCCAAAAACGGCCTGGGAATTCTCCACCTTGGAGACAGCCAGCGTCAGATTCTGGCCGGCCTTCAGATTCACCGTCACACTGACCTTCAGCTCCGCATCCGCTGCCGTCTTGGATTCGGTCGGTTCGACAGGGTCGGGGCCGGTGGGTGTCGTGGTCACTTCGGTGAAGAAGGACTTGTTGCATGTCTGCTGGGCCAGCGTCTTGATGTGCGTTTCGACATTGGTCATGTTCACGTTCGCACTGGGATTGTCGCACCAGATGGCGTTCATGCAGCCATAGTTTGTCTGATAGTCGCCGTCCGTCACATTGCACTTGCTGTACTGGCCCGTCATATTGCTCTTGGACCACTCCGCGCCATACCAGCCGGTGGATTCGTTGCCAATCACATAATACCACTTGTTGTGCGTATTGATAATGCGGAAGTTCTTGGACGCAAGCGTTTTCGCAGGAGCATACTTGTCGGCGCTGGCATCCCAATAGCAAATAACGATATCCGTATCAAAATCCTCAGTCGTGGTCTTATTCTGATAATAGAAGCCATCGTTAAATGCCATGACAGTAAAGCCATAGCCCTTCACCATAGCGGCCAGGCTATTGACAAAGGTGGCGTATGCCGTGTACTGCTCCGTGAACATCGAAGCAAAGCCGCACTCGTCCGCCGCAATGTTAAAGTACTTGCTGGAGCCGTACTTTGCAAAGTACGCCACATACTTCTCCATCAGTGCCTTTACGAAGGCAAGGCTTGCCGTGTCCGTGGGCTCAATTGCCCAGTTCACGCTGGTGCCGCTCGTAGTCGGCGTAGTGTAATCAACTTCCAGGCCCAGTGTCTGCATTCCGCGAATCACCGCCTGAAGGTGACCCGGTGCGTCGAACATGGGGATGATCCCAATCTTTTTCTCCCGGGCATAGCCGATCAGCTGCTGCATCTCGGACTGGGTCAGCTCATTGGTCCCGGCATCATAAAATTTCTTGTTGCCCTGCTTAATGGCGCTGGTGACCTTGTCACTGGCATACGTCGTGCCATTCACTTCCACGGACATGTCGTCCAGCAGGAAGCGCAGGCCATCGTTGCCGAAGGCTAACTCCACATGGGTATAGTTGCTTTCGGCGGCGTAGTCGATCATCTGCTTGATCTGATCGACGGTGAAATACTTTCTGCCGCAGTCCAGGTGGAAAATGCGCAGGAACTCGCTGTCCTGGGTCGCGGCCTTGTCCTCGCCCGCCTGGGCGCTGGCCGAGGTGGCGAATGCGGAGATGGGCAGCAGCCCGATCATCAGAATCACCGCCAGAATCAGCGACAGCAATCTCTTCCGCGGAGATCGTGTTTGCGTTTGGTTCATTTTGTTCATTCCTTTCCTTTATATGTGATTTTCCATTGCCCTGTACGAGGGGCTGCGGAGACCTCCCCCGCACGTTTTCAGGCGCTCTGATTCAGAATCTATTTTAAGCCTTTCTTCGCGCTTTTGCAACAGCAAATTTGCCGATTCCGCAAGAAAATATAATCCTCCCTGCGTCATTTTCACGGCGGCGGAGCGAGAGGCGGCTTTTTTGCATAGAGTCGCGCCGTCGGGTGCATAATAAGGCCGAACGCGGAAATTTTCCAACTATTTCTTGCAGGAGGAAACCATATGGTCAAGGATTTTATCGACACCAACGACTTTTCGGCGAAGGAGCTGCTGGACATGATCCAGCTGAGCCTGTCCATCAAGGACGCCATCCGGGGCGGCTATTACCCGCCGCTGATGAAAAACAGGAACCTGGGCATGATCTTTCAGCAGTCCTCCACCCGGACCCGGGTGTCCTTTGAGACGGCCATGAGCCAGCTGGGGGGCCACGCCCAGTATCTGGGCCCCGGCATGATCCAGCTGGGCGGACACGAGACCATCGGCGACACCGGACGGGTGCTGAGCTATCTGGTGGACGTGGTCATGGCCCGGGTCATTGAGCACCGCACCATCGTGGACCTGGCGGAGGCGTGCTCCATTCCGGTGCTCAACGGCATGTCCGACTATAACCACCCCACCCAGGAGATCGGCGACCTGTGCACCATGGCGGAGAACCTGCCCCGGGGCAAGAAGCTGTCGGACTGCAAGGTGGTGTTCGTGGGCGACGGCACCCAGGTGTGCGCGTCCCTGGGCTTCATCACCACCCATCTGGGCATGAAATTCGTCCACTACGGCCCCAAGGGCCATCAGCTGACCGACGGCCATCAGGCCATCATGGAGCGCAATTGCCGGGAAAGCGGCGGCAGCTTCCTGGTCACCGACGACCGCAGCGCCGTCCGGGACGCGGACTTCATCTATACCGACGTGTGGTACGGCCTGTATGAAAACGAGATGCCCAAGGAGCAGCGGGTGGAGGTGTTCCACGACTATCAGGTGAACCGGGAGCTGATGAGCCTGGGGGCCATCGGGTGCAAGTTCCTGCACTGCCTGCCCGCCACCCGGGGTGAGGACGTCACCGACGAGGTGGCCGACTCCGCCGCCTCCCTGTGCTGGGAGCAGGCCGGCAACCGCCTGACGGCCATGCGGGGCCTGCTGGTATACTTCACCCGGTGCCGCCAGAGGCACACGGAGCTGGAGATGGCTGCCGCCCGGGAGCAGCTGGAGCGCTTTATGGCGGACCGGGGCCTGAGCTGACATGGAAAAACGCAAATTTCGCCTGGCGGACGTGGTGCTGTCCGTCATCTGCGTGGTGTTTGTGGCGGAGGCCGCCGCCCCGGTGGCCTCCATCGGCAACAGCCAGTATTTCTGGTGGCTGTTCATGATCGCGGCGTTTCTGCTGCCCTATGGGCTCATCTCCTCGGAGCTGGGCACCGCCTTTCCCGGGGACGGCGGCCTGTACGACTGGATCCACACGGCGTGGCCCGACTCCCGCTGGGGCGCCCGGGCCTCGTGGTACTACTGGATCAACTTCCCTCTGTGGATGGCATCCCTGGCGGTCATGTGTCCGGAGCTGCTGGGGTATGTGTTCGGCTGGCAGCCGGGGCCGGTGTGGTCCCTGCTGATCCAGCTGGCGTTTATCTGGATCGTCACCGTGGTGGCCTTTTATCCGGTGTGCGACAGCATCATCATCCTGAACCTCAGCGCCGCCATCAAGATTCTCCTGGCGGTGACGGTGGGGGTGCTGGGCATCGTGTATGTGGCGAAAAATGGCTTTGTCAACGACATGACGGCCCGGACCTTCCTGCCGTCCTTCGACCTGGACAGTCTGTCGTATATCTCCGTCATCATCTTCAACTTTCTGGGCTTTGAGGTGGTATGCACCTATGCCGGCAGCATGGCGGACCCCCGGCGGCAGATCCCCCAGGCCATCGTTGCCGGCGGCATCGTCATTGCGGCCATTTACCTGTTTTCGGCCTTCGGCATCGGGGCCGCCGTGCCTACCCGGGACATCAGTGTGGACTCCGGCCTCATCGATGCCGTATCCCTGATGACCGGCGCCACCGGCGGCGTGCTGGTGGGCATTGTGGCCCTGCTGTTTCTGGTAACGCTGTTCGGCAACATGATCTCCTGGTCCATGGGCGTCAATTCCACCGCCGCCTATGCCGCGGAGCGGGGAGATATGCCCGCCGTGTTCGCCCGGCGGCGGAAGGACAGCCAGATGCCCGTGGGCTCGGCGCTGGTCAGCGGGATCGTAGCCTCGGCGGTGTGTCTGCTGGGAGCTGCCATCCAGGCGGTGAGCCCGGATTCCTCCCTGTTCTGGAGCTTCTTCGCCCTGAACCTGGTGATGCTGCTGCTGAGCTATCTGCCGGTGTTTCCGGCGTTTCTGGCCCTGCGGCAAAGGTTCCCGGATGCGGAGCGGCCCTTCCGGGTACCGGGAGGCGGCGGCTTTCTCAAATGCCTGGCCTACGTCCCCATGGCGCTCATCGCCCTGTCCATCGTATTCACCGCCGTCCCCCTGTCCACGGACCGGGAGACGCTGGCCACCATTCTGCCCATTACCGTGGGCTCCATCATCAGTGTGCTGCTGGGCGAGCTGCTCATCGCCGTCCGGCGGCGGCATCATCCCATATCAGGAGGATAACAGCTATGGCAAAACGAATTACAGGAACCACGCCCCGGCAGGACGGGTATCGCATGCCCGGGGAATTTGAGGAGCAGAGCGGCGTATGGATGCTGTGGCCCCAGCGGCCCGATAACTGGCGCGGCGGAGCCAAGCCCGCCCAGCAGGCATTCATTGACGTAGCCCGGGCCATCGCCCGGTTTGAGCCGGTGACGGTATGCGTGAATCCCGACCAGTTTCAGAATGCCCGGGCCCGCCTGCCGGAGGACGTGCGGGTGGTGGAGATGACCAGCAACGATGCCTGGGTCCGAGACTGCGGCCCTACCTTTGTGAAAAACGACCAGGGCGGTCTGCGGGCAGTGGACTGGACCTTCAACGCCTGGGGCGGCCTGTACGACGGGCTGTACTTTCCCTGGGACCAGGACGACCTGGTGGCCCGGAAGATCTGCGAGCTGGAGGGGGTGGACAGCTACCGCACCGACGGCTTCGTGCTGGAGGGTGGGTCCATCCATGTGGACGGCCAGGGCACGGTGCTGACCACGGAGATGTGCCTGCTGTCCCCGGGACGGAACCCGGAGCTGAGCCGCCGGGATATTGAAGAAAAGCTCTGCGGCTATCTGGGGTGCGAGAAGGTCATCTGGCTGCGGGACGGTATCGACCCCGATGAGACCAACGGCCATATTGACGACGTGGCCTGCTTCGTGGCCCCGGGAGAGGTGGCGTGCATCTGGACCGAGGACCCGGAGAACCCCTTTTATCAGGCGGCCCAGGACGCCTTCCGCACCCTGAGCCAGGCCACCGACGCCAAGGGCCGCCGCCTGACGGTGCACAAGCTGTGCCTGACGAAAAAGCCCTGCTATCTGGAGGGGGCGGAGACCATCGACGCCGTGGAGGGCACCGCCCCCCGGGAAAACGGCGAGGTCAGCATC
>OLNY01002665.1_pt1 | contig 12179 bp, 10 predicted proteins | sample 1671981 | NCBI WGS metagenome assembly OLNY01 (sample SAMEA3136632, study PRJEB25190) | human gut metagenome | biome: human gut; feature: human-associated habitat; material: faeces | place: Austria | collected 2013 | reverse complement strand
GATAACTTTGCACGCTTTTCGGCATGCTCGGTTATTCAATAGCCGAGAAGCTGACTTTGCACGCCTTTCAGTACGCTCGGTTATTCAATAGCCGAGAAGCTGGCTATCAGCGGTTTTCAGTAGTTCTTGTAGTGTCATTTCTTTCTCCTTTCCCTTGCAGCTGAACGAAACATCATCAGTAGCATTTCTGATACTGGTTTTGTCCGGTCATGCCGTTTGGCTTTTTTGATGCAAGTTAATTCTGCTCCTTCCGGAACATATACCCCCACGTAATGTGGGATTTCTAGGGATACAGCTGCATACACTTTTTCTGGCATCACCAAATAATTGTAATCACCGAAAAAATTCAGCCCATGTCCGGAATGAAAATCTTCTGAGGAAGACTTGATCTCATAGCAGTAGAAATCCCCTTTTTCGATACCGGAAACGCTGTTGTTTACCGGCTTGAACCGCATATAATCAACCCTTGCTGCATGATTCGTAGAATAGTCAAAAGTTACTTCTTTTGCCCAATAGATACGTGGATCATTATACGGATTGATTTTCTTCTCCAAAGCTGCAGACAATGCAGCTGTTATTTCAGGTCTTTCACTCATAATTTTTTTCCTCTGCGATTTTCTCAGCCAATGCCTGTATTGTATAGTTCATGATCTGTCGCTGATCTCCGCCTTCTCCAATGAGATTTTGTATTTCTGTATCTGAAAATGCAGTTCCGTACTGGATATTATCCAAAAATTTCCGTACCATGCATATACTTTCTTCTCTGGAAAACGGTTTCATTTCCTGTTTGATCGGGAAGCGGCTGATAAATGCCTTGTCGAGGATATCCATTCTATTAGTTGCGGCCAGTATGATCACATCGTTTGGAATCTTATCAAATTCCTGCATAAGCGTAATGGTTACTCTTCCAATTTCCTTATCTGCTCCGCTACTTATATTGTTTTGACGGTTACAACTGATGGCATCGACCTCGTCCAGTAAAAAAACACAGGGATTTGATGCAGCATAAGAAAATGCCTTGGAAATATTACGGGATGTTGCTCCAAGATAACTATCCACAACTTTGGAAAAGTTCAGGTAACAGAATGGAAGATTTTTTTTGTATGCAATATATCTTCCGAACATTGTCTTTCCAGTTCCCGGAGGTCCGTAAAGCAAAGTCGCATTTTTGTATGGTATCTGCAGTTCCAGCAATTTCTTGCTTACATCAGACATACGAAAGATCTTTTCTGAAAGCTGTTTTTGCAGTTCTGTTACATAATAACGGTCTTCATGGAAAGAAAGGGAAACATCCTCACATACAAGGATATCCCGAAGATCCACTGGAAGCTCAAACAGATTACTTCCTTCTGTTGTAAGCATAGAAGTATATTTACTTACATAATATCGGTTCTTTTGTGTCGTATCTGATTTCAGTGCTGCAAGGGCATACTTTTTAGCACTGCGGATATCATTTTCAGCAACAGATTTAATCAGATTCAGTTCGTTTACTCCAAGTCCCAATGTTCTTCCCCTTTCGCAATTCTCTCTTCCGGATCCTCCGAATAGTAGAAACAATCCCCTGTGCAATATGGATGCCCTTCCGGGCATTCTTCCAGATCAAGCGGACTTCTGTGCTCATTATCTGCAAGACAGAAATTGTCGTCTGGAAGAATATATACCCTGACACCATCCTACCAAATATCAATCATCTTCTTCCACCTGTTCGTCATCCAAGGAATCCAGGATCTCATCCAGAAGTTCCTCTTCCTGTTCATCAGAGATTCCTTTTTTCTCGGCCCACATTTTTTGGAAACGTTCTTTGGCTGCAAGTTTCTGTTTTTCTGATACTTTTCGTTTTGGTGAAACGTGGATATAAGAAACTGGTGCATGGCAAACCATAGAACCATCTTTATTGATGACCAAATGATTAACTTCATCCGGTTTTTCTTCTGCGAGTTTTAAAAGTTTCGACTTCAGTGCTGTTCCACTTGGAACTGTAATTTCCGCATAATCCGCACCTTTTATCCAGTTGATAGCAAACTCGTTCATAATTTTTCTCCTTTATTTTGTGGAATTACATTATCGTCTTCCAGATTGATCCAGTATCCGAGATCTTTTCTTAAGAATTCATTGTCTCCCCAATCTACATAGAAACCGTCATGCCGGGAAGTCTGGCTGTCAAAGCAGTTCTGGTATTCCCCAAATCGGATTACACCGATTTCTTTTCCAAAATGATATTTAATATAGTCATTTTCCCATACATTTAATCCGTTCTTCTGATATCCAGTGGGTCTGCAGATCGTATCAGGATCAATTTCTATCATATCTTGTTTTGATAAGCTTCCGGGTGCCATTACATTAGTGATAACCATGAAACTATGTAATTCCTGGTCTTTTGTTGTCTGCGGGATAACAAATCCTTCAACCCACTTTTCTGTACCAAGGATTTTTGCCCTGCTTTTTAAATAGTTTTCTGAAAAAGAAACATTTTCCTGCATATACTTCTCCTATTCCTCTGTTTTTTTAGTAAAATGCCATGTAATATGGTATATGAAATACTCTTCATTTTTAATATGTCATTTTTTGAGAAGAATGGATGATTTTTATAAGAAAACTTTTGGAACAAAATAGAACATCCAAAAATACTCGTGAACTTACCCACCGCCTAAGCTGACACTTAGAGGCGGGGGTATTATTTTCTTGGTGACACCAGACACCACGCAATTGCAAGAGGAACAATCACAACTGACGAAATGCCGAGAATTACAAGTACAATCAGCCCGATTGTTGACCCCAGAAGCCATGCGACTAATTTAAGTAGAAGAAACCAGCCTTTTCCCAATACTGCACTCAAAATGAAATATCCCACCAACGATTTTACAATAGTCTTTACAGTAGATGTCAGTTTCAGGTTTATACAAAGATAATAATCAGCAGATATGCAAAGAAGAAATATGCAGACCACTGCCAAAATATATTCTTTACTCATAATAATATTCTTTCCTTTCTTACAAAAACATAGCCAATATGCAAACGACTAATATGAACAATCCGATAAATACAACAACCTGCAAAATACCGGATAGAATCATAATAACTAGCCCAAGCAGATACAATGCTATTTTGACACACAGAGCACTATACACGATAAGGCAGAAAGAAGCTGTTACGTAACAAAGAACCTTATCCAGCATTATCTGTTTTTCATCTGTAAGTATAGTAGATTCTTTTCCGTTTTTGCTCGGGCTGCTTCTCATTTCCAAATGGAAAGAATAAACTTTCTTGTATTCTGTTCCCATTAAGTATGCAAAAAACAGAATGGAACAGATGATCCATGCTGTGTAGCTGTCACATAAAGATGCCCCAAAATCAATTAATTTGTTAAACATATTTTTCACATCCCTTCTTCTGATTTTCATTTATAATATGTCATTTTTTGAGAAGAATGGCTGATTTTTATAAGAAAATTTTCCAAGAAAAAAGGGTTTCCGCCGCCACCTGAGTAAAGAAATACAAAAAGAAAAGGACCGGTTTCCCAGTCCTTAATATTTAAAATATAGCCTTCGTTATGAATCAGTTCTTTGAGATTTCAGTCACGTAACCTACCGGACCTCCAACTCTTTTTACCCTGATCGTTACACTTTCGTAACTGCTGTTTGCAAGCACGAATGTGTCATGGCGATGAGAATCTTTTGCAGCAGTAAACCTGCAGAGGATCGGATACTTCTCTACCGCATCCAGGACATCCTGTCCAATGGCCATGTGACGGCGTCCAAAAATATGGATTCCGCTGTCAGTGACAACCATTACCTGCTCGCTGCCGTGAACTTTGGAGATTGCTCTTACGTTTCCGTAATGATTTTCGAAGGCATCAGCATATACGCCTGTAACCTCGCCATCTTCATCTTTCTCTTCATAGACTTTGATCTTAACAAGGTCAATTCCGTCCATATCGACCGGTGTGATAAATTCGTAACCGTCAAGATCATCTTTTGTATTAAGAGCCTTGTTTCTTTCAAAGAAAACAAGAACCCCGTTATCTGTCTTGATCTCTTTCACAAATTTATCTAAAGCCATATTGTAGAGTTCCCCAATGCTGCATCCTTCTTTGAGAATATACACTTTATCGGAATATTCTTTCACAGTGGCCTTTTCATCTTCTGCTTCACCGGCTACCTGACGGTCAGTTTCCGTAACTACGGAATAGATAAGGATTCCTTCCTGGTTATACAGGATTTCCACACGGTCAAAGCCAACGTGAATATTGTCGAATTTTTCCGTTCTGACATCGTATCTTACGATATCTTTTTTCTTATCCTTATTTTCTACAAGGATATAGACCTGAGCCGGTACTGTGAAAAGTACTTTTTCCAGCTTCATGATACCAGTGACAACCTTTTCTCCATCAACAAACAGCTCATTTTCACTTACAACTGCCTGTGGAGCCTCATAAGGAGACTCATTCTCGATAAAGGAAAAGCAGTTATTTACAACTGCTGCCGGGAGTGTATCCCCGTTATCAAAAGTTACATTTTCACCTTTAACTGCGGCAATTGTTGCCACGTTTCCTGTTACCATGTTTCTCATTACGTCGTTTGTTCTCATTTTTCTCATGTTCTTTTCCTCCTGGGTTATGTTTTGATATATTAGCATCGGGATGATCCCGTTTGCTTCTGTAAAAGTTTCTAAAAGTGGGGCATGTATCAGCAAGCCCGCGACTTTGGCCGGTTATTAGCTTTTTCCTTCTCTGCCTTTTTCGCAGCAGCTTTCGCTTTGCGGGCTTCTGCAGCAGCCTTTGCCTTTGCCGATTTTTCAGCAGCGGCTTCAGCCCTGGCTCTGGCATATTCTGAATCCCAGTTTTTGCCTGCTGCATCGTAAGCCTCATTCAGGCACCAGTTAATGACTTCCTCCCCGACCTTTTTACCGGTCTTAGAGAAAACGCCTGTAGTAAAAAGCTGGTCCCTGGCACGGGTCATGGAAACATACATCAGTCTCCTGACTTCTTCCTTATCAGCACGTCTTTCCAGTGCAATGTCACTGAAATCCGTAAGGTCAAGGTAGACGACGGGCCATTCGAGCCCTTTCGAACTGTGGGCTGTGATAAGTTTTACTCCCGGGTATTCATCCAGTCTCCGGTATTCTTCATTTACACCGTAGAGCGTAAAATCACGGCAATACTTCAGGATTTCGTCAAAGTCCAGCGTATTGAACGGTTCAATAAAACGTTCAACAGCTTCATCCTTGAGCCATATGTCTGCAATGAACTGCATAAACATTTCTTTTTTTATCACCGGATTCATCTCTTCATTGATGAGCAGTACTCTGTCAAGAACCCCCTGGATTCTTTCATCCAGCTGCTGCTGCGTAAGGTGCATGAATTTATCCTCAGTAGTAGGATTTTCTGCATAATAAACTGCTGCAGCTGCCTGGGCCGCATCAAGTGTATCCGCCGGATTGAGAATGACCCTTGCAAAAGCAAGGATACTGTCGATCCTGCTGTTTTCGAACATTGATTCAGGAGCTCCCATCATGGATGGGATTCCAGCCTTGGTCAATGCATCTGCTACGTCACACAGTTTCGCTTTTTTATAGGCAAGCACACAGATATCTTCCCATGGGATTCCATGGTCATGCTGCGCCTGGATTGAAGTTACCATCCAGTCAAGCATTTTCTTTTTATCAGAATGCCCTTTCACAAGGGTATATCCGCCTTCGCCTCTGGCAGCTACGATATTTTTCTCGATCTTATCATCATTTTTCTCCAGCATTTTACAGCCAAGATCAATGATTTCCTGATGGGACCTGTAATTGATATCCAGTACGACATCTTCCACACAGTCATCTTCACGTACCTTCGGCTGTTCAACATCCGTTTCTGTACGCATCACATACTGTTGGTTGATCCTGGTATTGAAATCCAGGATGAATTCCGGGGATGTTCCCCTGAACCTGTAAATGGACTGGTCATCGTCACCAACGATCATCATGCTTTCAAATGTCGGAAGCATCTTGATCCTTTTTACCATTTCCATCTGAAATTCAGATGTATCCTGGAATTCATCTATTACCGAATGCCTGAACCCATAACGCGTCTCCAGATATTTCGGATTTTCCTCGATCACCTGGAAAGCTAAAAGCTCCATGTCATCGAAGTCGATCAGACCCTCCTTTTTGCAATATTCTTCATATTTGCCGTAAAGACCGATCACTTTCTGTATAGCTGACTGCGGGATATCACAGAGGGGTTTGACCTCATAGGACGAGATGGTTGCATAATCCTTTCCGATAGCTTTGATCTGGCTGAAAATATCAGAAATAACAGATAACGCACCTGTGTCATTATATCCGCCTTTTTTCACCGAAAAGTTTCTGAATGAAGTGCCCTTCCATTCCATGATGGGATTTTGGGCTAAGATCTCTGCGATCTTAGAGTATCTCTGGACCATGTTTAACACTCCAGGTTTTCTTCCAAAGCCAAGATCCTTCCAGTTATCCTTCACGATATCGTAAAACAGACCATGGAAGGTTGTTATTGTCATTCCATAATCTTCCGACGTCGGATCATATCCAAGTATTTTTTTCAATTTATGTGCCATCTCTTTGGCACCGGCATTGGAAAAAGTAACCAGGATGATATCCTTAGGAGACACCCCCTTATTGATCAGATATGCTACATGAGCCATTGAAGTGAATGTCTTTCCTGATCCGGCAGTTGCGATCACCCTCATGATCCCTTTATCAAAGGTCCTGATCTTTTCCTGCTTTTCAGAAAAATTGATCTTCTGTACAGTTGTCAGGTTTGACGTATCCGGAGCTACTTCCTCTATCCTTGTAGGCGGAAGAGTCTGGTGGCAGATGTGGGCATACTTGCAATAAGAGCACTCATCTTCCGGCATCTCTTCCTCTTCCACACCATCCTGGAACAGCCGGATCTTTTCTTCCATTTGTTCATCAAGTTGGTTTTTGAAACCATCGTATATGTCATTCATCGTGATATCATTATTACCACCACCGGCGAAAAAGGAAGGTTCACACGCAGACCAGTCTTCAACATCGTCTGTCCTGGTCAGGAAAAGCAGGTGGGCCCGGATCGTCTTAAAACCTCTGGCACGTCCATACAGCACCATTTCATACAATGCCATATCCCTGTTAAATTCATTCTTTCTTCCACTCTGGGTGTATTTGCTTTTTCCAAGTTTTATGGAAAAAATATCAATGGAGTCCCCGCACTCGTGTGTGAGTGTCGGTGTATACTTATGGTTCTTTCCTGCAAGCTCATATTCTGCAGATACCGGAAATGTGTTCATAACCCTGTATTCACTGTCAATATAACGGAATACCCGGTTAAAATCATATTCCAGCACAGCCATCTTTTGCTGGTAGTTCTGATAAGGGATCGCTGCATAGCGGTCATGCATGTAACGCATAACGGCTTTTTTTGCTTCCTTTTTATTCCTTGCAGCCTGGATCACATTCTTTCCTCCACAAGGTCCGAACATCGGGGTTAACGCGTATTTGATAGTCGGATTAATGACCATTGCTGTCAGATACCGTTCACCCTGAGTTGTTTCATGAAGATCTACTTTCGCTTCAAAATCACGGCGTGTATGGCAGGCCTGATTCAGCTGCGGGGTAGGTGTTCTTTTTGCCTTTGTTTCATCTTCCATAGATTTCATATTAGTATCCATAAATTTCCTCCCGTGAATTCCTTATTCTTCGTCAGGGTCCCCGATCATAATGACCGCCTGGACATATGAATGTTCCTCATCGTAGGTAATGATCTCATCCCTTAGAAGTACCGTGCTTTCAGGTTTTGCATGACACACATCATATCCGCCCTTTTTCACTGCTTCCTCTGTTGATGAGCCAGTGTAATTTCCAGATGGGTTATAAGCTTTCCCATAATGGATCCTTCCAATAAAGAGCCATCCAAAATTATCTGTTCCCTTAGCCCATCTGCTGTAACGGTTCCAGCTGGAATAGCCAGCGGACTTATCCGGGTCTGAACTCCAATAAGAGCCATTACCAAAAGCACGTCCGTTTGCTGCCGATACATGGATCGTAGGGCCGCCACAGGATGTGATCGCTGCTACATTTTCAGACCTGGTTCCATGGAACAGGTCTTTCTCTTCCTTATACTCAGATTTTTCAAGAGCAGCCTCATATGCTTCACGTCTTTCAACAGGATCAAGCATATAAGCCTTTCTGATCAACGGAACATATTTCGGCTGGGTTTTTGCAACAAGATCTTTGATCCACTGCATCTGTTCCTCTGTCGGCCTTGATACCTTAACGGAACCAAATGGAGACAGTTTCTTTGACGCTGACGCCTGTTTCGCACTTGTTGAGGTGAGGGCTTCCATAGCCTGTATCTTTCCTTCCCATTCTGATACTGCATCAGCGATTGCATTGTCAGCATCTTCGATGGTCAGGATACCATCTGTCTTGATCATAAAAGTATTTACAGTAACTCCTTTTTTGAAAGGAGGGTTTATTACTGCAATCATCTTTTTGATCGCCGCATTAGCGGAATCAATCTTAACCTTTATAGCAGCAGGTTCTTCAGCGCCCGGGGTCTTAACATCCACAGCTTCTGAAAGTAAAGAAAAGAATTTCCAGCATGAATTGATCATACGTCCGTTGTACGGATTTCTGTTAGCCATCCAGTCATTCCCGAAGTCATCGAGAGCTTTCTTAGCCCCTTCAATAACCATGCGGTAAAACTCCACTGCCGGACTCTCCTCTTCCAGTTCTGCTTCTTCGTTATCCCTGGAAAAGATCTGTTCAACAATGTCATTTGTCTCAATCAGATCTGCCGTCATATCATCATATCCTTCTGCCAGTTTCTGGTAATAGATAAGCCAGTACAGCTGAGAAGGCTTTGGTGTCCTCCAAAAGTCACCATCATCAATGATGTTCATTCCGGATTCCCCAATCTTTCCAAACCTTGCACCTATGTCGATAGACAGATCAAGCATGTTATTCGGTAGCAGGTCAAAGAATTTGTGGATATTCACTTTCTTTTTACTGCCATCTTCATCTACTGCCTCGTTTTCAACCATACGAAGCAGCTTCGCATGATAAAAAGATTTCATAAGGCGGAGATTTGAATTTGTCAGCTTAAACTGACGTTTTCCGTTTTCATCGTTTTCAACATGTAGTGTTGTCGATCTTCCATCCTCCATGACTACCACAACGGTACTGGGAAGCACTGCAAAATCAATTCCGGCAATGTATTTTCCAGCCGGTTTCCATAGGTCTTCTTCATAAAGATTTGCCTTTTCAAGGATTTCACTGTCGGTCATATTTTCATATAACTCTGTAAGCTCCTTGAGGTTCTTAATGTCTTCAGCATTCAATCCGTTATCTTCAAGGTCCGGATACCCCAAAAACAGCTGGAATTTTCCAACATATTCTGGCAGCTTTATACTTTCATTAAAAGAAAAATGATAAGTACCTCCGTTCCATATGATATCGGCAGCATGCTGGGTAAATTTTACTTTTTTTAATCTTGATCCAAGTCTTTTTATGTATTCCTCTACTTCTTTCACAAGATTTTCATTTTGGGCCATATTTTATTTTCCTCCTTTTTTCAAAAAATGTATGTTCATTTATAATATGTATTTTAAAAAAAGGGCAAAGAAAAAAGCCGGGTTTCCCGGCTTAAATCATTTTCTTCTGTAATCTTTTTAACATGTCCTTAATTCCGTTTTTTGTATGATTAGGAATCTTCTCTGCAAGTGACTGTTTGGAAGGTCTCTCATCTTCTGGCAGCAACAGCCATTGACGGCAGATATCCTTTTCAGCCTCAGTCCAGCTTCCAGTCCGTACCTTTTCAGTTTTTACTTTATATCTAGTTGCTGCACCTCCTACTGCAGATTTCGTCATTTCCGAGAATTCTGGATGAGCCAGGACCTCACTGCAACCACCTTTTTTATACAGCTGGCAGAATAATTGAACCCTGTTCTCTTCCCATTTTGTATTCCTGCTGCAGGAAAAACGTGCCCTCGCACGGTTGATCATATCTTCATCCATATCATGAAAATAGGCATCTCGCAGCTCTTTCGCTGTCATTTCCGGATTTTTCCGTAAAATGGCAACTTCTTCTTCCGTCCAGTTATGTATTGTCCGGTTCGCTATTCCAAGAAGATGCTTTCTTCCCGTAATGGATGCCTTACTTCTTTTCGGAAGCAATTCCATTAATTTTTTGATTGGAAGGGTTCCATTTCCCTTAAGGATATTATCTTCCTCCAAAGACCAGCTTTCAGAGCGGCTTCTGGTAGTAAGCCCATTACGGTTTGCCACATTTGTAATAAAGGCTTTGGAATATTGAGGATATTTTTCCAATAGGGTTTCCCATCCATTTTCTTTCCCATAATAATGGTCCAGGTCTTCCAAAAAAACATCCGGATATATTCCTTTTGCTTTGGCCAGGCCAAGAATTTTCGCATGGCCGATAATGGCATTCCGGCTGCGGTTTGGAAGCTGCTGTAAAAGATAATCAACACCTTTTTCTTTATAGAACCGGACCATGAGCTCATCTTCTTCCTTGGTCCAGTATCCATTTTCCAGGTCACGGATTCTGTTCAAAAGTTCCAGTTCCTTCATGGCATAATCGTACTGGATAATCTGCCTGTCAGAATTTCCAATCCCATCGTTGATCCAGGTGACGGTATTCTGTTTCAGATCGGTATATTCCCGCATATTGGTGTGGTTTGCTACGAAATCGAATACTTTTACCCGAATAGACTTATTCCCGGAATCCAGGATGCGCCCAAGCTGCTGCAGGTATACAATCGGTGACCTTGTACGGCGGAACATGATTTCCACATTTGCACCTTTTAAATGTCTTCCTTCGTTCAGGATATCGACCACGTACAAAAAATCATCATAGAAAGCATCTTCTTCAAAAATCCGGTATGCTTCCTGGTTTTCTGCGTCTTTATAAGCAGAACTGGCAGTCAGATGCAGGGCCTTTGGGAATATTTTCCGGCAGATATCCATGATTTCGTCAATCTCTGCGATGGAAGGGGCAAAAACAACCGCTTTAATCTGTGAAAAAGCTTTCGGCTGCGTCAGATGTTTCAGCAGGATATTCCGGAATGAATATTCATTAGACATCAGGTCCAGTTTTTTATACAGCTTTTCCGTAGTTACATCTGCTGATTTTTCCTTTTTTGGAATATCATATAAGGCTGTAATATACTCAAAGGATGGCAGAATCTCATCCCGTATAGCTTCAGACAGCTGCACACCTTCTACCAGGTTTCCATCAAAGAACTCTGTGACCATGTTCCGGTTATCATTCAAATACCGGATAGGGGTTGCGGTAAGGCCCAGGATTTTCTGTTCCGGGTGGATAGCCAGCTCCTGAAATACTTCACCCCAGTTATCTGCACCCAGATGATGCATCTCATCACAGATAATCAAATTATATCTGGAAAAATCCGGACGTTTTACCAGCATTGCCTGATAGGTAATAATATCCGTATCTGGCAGCAACCGCTTCCAGGTTTCCATTACAGCCCTGTTCGGCACCAGGATAAGTGTTTTAAGGCGCAGGTTGTGGCTGCACACATATCTGGCAGCGATATAACTCTTTCCTGTTCCCGTAGCTGCTACCAGGGCACAGCGGTTTTCTCTCTGTAAAGCAGCATTCAATTTTTCAAAAACTGGTTCATTGTATTGGTCTAAATAAATTCCTGCGTAAATACCCATAATAAGTTCCTCCTTTTGCAAAACTCCATATTTTCAAAATTTTTGTTTCGTAATTAATATGTCATTTTGCGCAATTGAGGAAAAATAATTGTCTGAATTTCTCTCCACCCGCCACTGCCGTTCATTTTCTTATTTATAATTCATCTCACCATCTATAGAGATGGGAGAATCCTTGCTATTATTTGTTAAACTTATTTCCTGGTGCGAATCCCTAAGGGATTTTCAGTTCGCTTATGGTTCGCATTTGCAATTCTAATTATTACCACCTCCTATTATTTTCTTTCTTACTGTACATAATATGTCATTTTTCTTAGAATCCAGATCATTCTTATAAGAAAAAAAGGAGTCCTGATGTTGGGCTCCTTTATATACTCCTGCATTCGGACTTTCTAATCTTCTATTTTTTTAACTTCCAATGTTCCTTGTGAACTACTCGGCTACAAGTAACCGAGCATCTTTTTCATGATGCGTGGTCTTCC
>OLNY01002658.1_pt1 | contig 12207 bp, 12 predicted proteins | sample 1671981 | NCBI WGS metagenome assembly OLNY01 (sample SAMEA3136632, study PRJEB25190) | human gut metagenome | biome: human gut; feature: human-associated habitat; material: faeces | place: Austria | collected 2013 | reverse complement strand
AAAGGGCGTGGGAATATATGTTTTGTGCAACTTTTATTTTTCAAACACGCTCTAGCTCCCTAATCTCCGAAGGAGATCCCCAAATGCTTCGCCTGAAGTACAATCTGGTCATCAGGAGAAACATATTTTAATTTTCCAGCTGTTTTTTCCAGAGGAAGAGTAGCGACATCATAACCTTTCATGATAAGCATTTTGCCGTAATCTTCTTTGGCGATAAGCTCAGCTGCAGCAACACCAAGACGGCTGGAAATTACGCGGTCAAAAGGAACCGGGCTTCCGCCTCGCTGTGTGTGTCCTGGAATTGTGACACGAACTTCTAAACCAGTGGCTTTTTCGATTTGTGAAGCGAGTTCATAACCAACTGTAGAATGTTTACGTTTAGCCAGTTTTGCCTTGTACTGTTTCTTTGTCAATTTTGCATCTTCTTTTGAGATTGCCCCTTCTGCAACAGCAAGGATTGTAAAGTGCTTGCCCTGTTCATTGCGGCGTTGAATTGCCGAAATAACGTGTTTTAAGTCATAAGGGATTTCTGGGATGAGGATGATGTCAGCGCCGCCGGCGATTCCTGCATGAAGAGTAACCCATCCTACTTTATGTCCCATTAATTCTACGATAAATACGCGGTTATGGGAAGCGGCTGTTGTGTGAATACAGTCAATTGTCTGAGTAGCAATATCTACTGCACTCTGGAAACCAAATGTCATATCTGTTCCCCAGAGGTCATTATCAATTGTTTTTGGAAGGGAGACAATATTAAGACCCTCTTCTCTTAAAAGATTGGCAGTTTTCTGGCTTCCGTTACCTCCGAGAACAACAAGACAGTCTAAATCAAGATAGCGATAAGTTGATTTCATTGCTTCTACCTTATCAAGACCATTTTCGTCAGGTGTTCTCATTAATTTAAATGGTTGTCTGGATGTACCAAGGATAGTTCCGCCGGTTGTCAGAATGCCTGAGAAGTCTTTCGAAGTCAGTCGTTTGTAGTTGCCGTAAATTAATCCTTTATATCCGTCGATGAAGCCGTAGATTTCAACTGTTCCCTCAAGAACGTTAAGACCCTTTACAACACCACGCATGGTAGCATTTAAACTTTGACAATCTCCACCGCTGGTCAGCATACCAATTCTCTTCATCGTAATCTCCCTTCTCGCAGAGCAGGATTCCATTATGATAATCCAGTCGTAAAATACATAAAACGTAATGCTCCCAAATTAATATCAAGAATTTGATAATTAAATTTTACAAATGGAATCAAGTATCTGCAATTCCTATAATAATCTGTAGTTAAAATAATCTGTTTTAAAGTTCCACTCGTCCATCTAAAGCTCGTGAGAGTGTTACTTCGTCAATGTATTCCAATTCACCACCAATAGGAACACCGCTGGCGATACGAGTTACCTTTATGCCGCGCGGTTTTACTTTTTTGGTGATGTACATTGCGGTAGCTTCTCCGTCAAGGCTGGAATTTGTGGCGAGGATTAACTCTTTTACTTCCGGGTTATTCAGGCGTTCTTCTAATTCTTTAAAACGGATATCGTCCGGGCCTTTTCCAAGACTTGGAGCAAGCGTTCCCTGAAGAACATGATAAACACCATGATACTGACCCGTTTTTTCATAAGCAGCTAAGTCCTGTGTATGCTCCACGACCATGATCGTACTGTGATCTCTTTTGGTGCTGGCACATATAGGGCATACTTCTGAATCTGTCAGGGTACAGCAGTATTTGCAGTAGCGAATCTTTTCTCTTGCGGTAACAAGTGTCTGTGCAAGATGATGTACATGCTCTTCAGGCATATTTATGATGTGAAAAGCGAGACGCTGTGCTGACTTACTGCCGATACCAGGAAGACGTCTGAGTTCCTCAATAAGGTTAGTAATCTGCGTACTATAATAGTTCATTAAAATCCAAATCCTCCGCCGAGGCCGCCAGTTAACTTGGACATCTGAGCCTGGGAGTCTGCTTCCATAGCGCGGAATGCTTCGTTAGTAGCAGCCATGATAAGATCTTCTAACATTTCGATATCATCAGGATCAACTACTTCTTCAGCGATTTTGATAGCAGTAACTTCTTTTTTACCGGAAACAGTAACAGAAACAACACCGCCGCCTGCGCTTGCCTCGTAGGATTTCTCCTCTAATGCCTTTGTGGTCTCAGCCATCTGCTTCTGCATCTTCTGAGCCTGTTTCATTAAGTTATTCATGTTACCAGGCATACCACCTGGGAATCCACCTCTTTTTGCCATTGTAATTCCTCCATAATTGTTTTCAACTCATGATATATAAAGACTGTCGAGCAAGGCTCGTATAGATAGCGATCATGAAGCTATGCTACATGATAATATAATTTTCCAGATTCGTCCAGCTGGAAATTAGAAATCATCTTCTTCAATCTCAAAATTGATAAGTTGTCTGAGATCCGGATAAATCTCCTCACTCGCGTGTCCGGTGTCATTTTGTTTCACCTGAAGTTCCACTTCTTTTCCAATCCGCTCTGCAATCATCATTTTCAGACTGTCCTGACATTCTGAACGATTTTCCGAAATGTACTCATACGCATTCGGATCTTCAAATACCAGAAGCAGACAGTTATTTGGTCCAAGTGTTGGAACTGCCTTATTCAGATATGTTTTGGTAATTCCGGTAAGCTGGGACAGGATTCCCTTCCAGTTTCCAATAATCTGTTTGATGTCCTCCGGGATTGCTTTCGGAAGCTCCATTTTTGCAATTTCTTCCGATGCAGTTACCTCACTGCCCTGCCTGGGGCTTTGGGATTGTGCAACAACAACACCTTTTTCCAGCTTTTTTTCCAGACTGTCCACACGGTCTATGAGTGATGTATAATCTTTTTCCATTTCTGGTTTACATAACTTTATTACATTTATTTCAATCAAAATACGCTTCTGCGTTGCATATTTGATCTGATTGCTGAGTTCTGAAAAAATACGGATGTATCTCATTAAGATTTCCGGATCGACCATTTCCGCTTCTTCTTTTAACAATGCAAGGTTATCCGCAGAAATGTCAAGTACATCTTCCATATTATCTGAGCTCTGGACAAGAAGAAGATTTCGCAGATACCATGTAAAATCTGTGACAAACTGCCCCATCTCGCGTCCTTCAATGACCATCCCGTCAATCACCTGAATTGCCCCGGTCACGTTTTTATCCAAAATCTGTCTGAGCAAGCGGCTGAACACTTCCGTATCTACTGCGCCAAGCGTCTCAAGCACTTTTTCATATGTCAGTTCCTGCCCCAGATAGAATGCAATGCACTGATCCAAAAGGCTCAATGCATCCCGCATGGAACCATCTGCTGCCTTGGCAATGTAACGGATTGCCCGCTCCTCCACATTTACCTGCTCTTTTTCCATAAGATCCGTCAGGCGTCCTGCAATCGTATCAATGGAAATTCTCCGGAAATCGTATCGCTGGCAACGAGATAAAATCGTTATCGGAATCTTGTGTGCTTCCGTTGTGGCAAGAATAAAAATAACGTATGACGGTGGCTCCTCCAACGTTTTTAACAGTGCGTTGAACGCTCCTATGGAAAGCATATGAACCTCATCGATAATGTATACTTTGTATTTTCCTTCGGTCGGACGGTATTCCACTTCCTCACGGATCTGACGGATATTGTCCACGCCATTGTTGGACGCCGCATCGATCTCGATCACATTCATGGAACTGCCCGCCGCAATCGCTTTACAGGTCGGACATTCCCCACAAGGGCTGCCATCCATCGGATGCTCACAGTTGACTGCTTTTGCAAAAATTTTTGCAATCGTCGTTTTACCGGTTCCTCTTGTTCCGCAAAATAAGTAGGCATGTCCGATACGATCTGCTTTTATCTGGTTTTTCAAAGTTGTTACGATATGATCCTGTCCTTTTACATCTTCAAATTCCTGTGGACGGAATTTCCGGTACAACGCCGTATATGACATGCTGTTTTTCCTCTCTTAGTTATGCCCGGCTCTGACGATGCAGTTTGCCGGGCATTCATTTTTTATGTTTTTAATCACCAAAACTGATTCCGATACGTTTTGCCTCCTGAATCATCTGGCAGTCCGGATCAACGGTTTTCAATTTGCCGGAAACCTCTGCCAATGGCACACGTTTTGTCTCTCCATTGATCATTGCAATCATGCAGCCGTAATCTTCCTCAATGATTGCCTGTGCTGCTGCAGAGCCAAGTCTGGTACAGAGCACTCTGTCATATGGACATGGGCTTCCGCCCCGCTGTGTATGTCCCGGAACCGTAACACGGACCTCAACGCCTGCTGCTTCATAAATCTGATCCGCAATCTCATAGGAAACGGACGGATATTTGCGGTCGGCCACTTTTGCCTTGTATGCTTTCTTTGTCAGGGATGAATCCTCCTTGGAAATCGCACCTTCCGCAACTGCAAGAATTGTAAATCCTTTTCCTGCTTTTGTTCTCTTGTTGATAGCTCCTATCACTTTATTGATATCATATGGAATCTCCGGAAGCAGGATAATGTCCGCACCACCGGCAATTCCTGCATATAACGTCAGCCAGCCGACTTTGTGTCCCATAACTTCCACGATAAATACACGGTTGTGAGAAGCTGCTGTCGTATGAATGCAGTCGATTGCCTCTGTCGCAATGTTGATCGCGCTCTGGAAACCAAAGGTAACATCGGTTCCATAAATATCATTATCGATTGTCTTTGGAAGATGAACCACATTTAAGCCCTCTTCCCGGAGAAGGTTTGCCGTTTTCTGCGTTCCATTGCCGCCAAGGATCACAAGACAGTCCAGATTTAATTTATGATAAGTCTGCTTCATTGCCTCTACTTTATCGAGACCATTCTCATCCGGCACACGCATCTGTTTGAATGGCTGACGGGAAGATCCTAAGATTGTTCCACCTTTCGTAAGGATTCCCGAAAAATCTGCTGACGTCAGAAGACGGTAATCTCCATAGATCAGCCCTTTGTATCCATTGTGAAATCCGTATATCTCAAGTTCATCAACATTTTCACTCAAACCTTTTACCACACCACGCATAGCAGCATTCAGTGCCTGACAGTCGCCGCCGCTTGTCAACATTCCGATTCTTTTCATACGTAAACAGTCCTTTCTCATTACTATATTAAATGATTTCATTGCTAATCTAGATTATAATATATTTTTTTAACAGGTACAACTATTTCAAAGCTTGCAGATTATAGAAAATATGGTATACTAAACAAGTATTTTTATACAAAAAGAAAAGCGTATCACGTTTTTCTATGGAGATATACCCAAGTGGCTGAAGGGTCCGCACTCGAAATGCGGTAGGTCGGTAAATGTTCCGGCGCGCGAGTTCAAATCCCGCTATCTCCGCTAAAAAAGGATATCGCATGGTAATTCCATGCGATATCCTTTTTATATTAGAATTGCTTTCGAAAATGCTTTATTTCACATCTGTCACTTCGTAACCTGCATCTACAACTGCCTGTTTTAATGTTTCTACAGAAGCGTCGCCTGTTACGACTGCATTTTTGTTTTCGAGGCTTACGGTAACTTCTGTTACGCCTGCGACCTCTTTTAATGCTTTCTCTACATGTGCCTGGCAATGGGCACACATCATGCCTTCGATTGAAATTGTTGTTGTCATAGTTGATTCTCCTTTATCATTGTTTGTTGATTTTATATTATTATCCAGTGCATTGTGCTGGTTAATATCTGCAATTGTACTTGCAGCGACATCCTGATGCGGTTCACTTTGTGTCTTTTTCGCATCATGCAGTTTTACCCATCTTAACCGGAGTGCATTACTTACCACACATACGCTGCTCAGACTCATGGCTGCTGCACCGAACATCGGGTTCAATTTTATCTGGAAAAGCGGATACAAAACACCAGCTGCAAGTGGGATTCCGATACTGTTGTAAAAGAATGCCCAGAATAAATTTTCTTTGATGTTGCGGATCACGGCTTTACTTAATTTTACTGCACCTACAGCGTCAAGTAAATCGTTTTTCATCAGTACGATATCAGCGCTCTCGATCGCTACGTCTGTTCCTGCCCCGATCGCAATTCCCACATCTGCGGAGGCAAGTGCCGGTGCATCGTTGACGCCGTCACCGATCATCGCTACTTTATGTCCTGCCTGTTTTAAGGCTGAGATTTTCTTCTCTTTCTGTGTTGGCAGAACCCCGGCGATCACCTCATCGATACCAACCTGCTCCTTGATCGCCTGTGCGGTCACTTCGTTGTCACCGGTTAACATAATGACATGGATGCCATAATCACGGAATTTCTGTACCGCCTCTTTACTGGTCGGTTTTACCACATCTGCAACTGCCACAATTCCAAGAAACTGTTTTTCATCTGCAAAAAGAAGTGGTGTCCTGCCCTGTTTGGCAAGTGCCTGGATCTGGTTTTTCTGTTCTGTGGAAAGGCTGATTCCTTTCTCTTCCATCATTTTCTCATTTCCTGCAAAATAATGTGTACCGGATACTGTACCTTCGATTCCTTTTCCAAATAAAGCGTTGAAATCTGTTACTTTTTCCAGAGAAATATTGTTTGTCACACAATAGTTTACAATCGCCTCTGCAAGCGGATGTTCGCTGCCTTTCTCAAGACTTCCTGCAATCTGAAGAAGCTGCGTTTTATCTGCATTCTTTCCGGCAGCACAGATAATATCTGTCACGACAGGTTTTCCCTGCGTGATAGTTCCCGTCTTATCTAACACAACGGTGTCGATCTGATGTGCCGTCTCTAATGCGTCACCGGATTTGATGAGGATCCCGTTCTCTGCACCTTTTCCGGTTCCAACCATGATTGCTACCGGTGTTGCAAGACCAAGTGCGCACGGACACGAGATCACAAGCACTGCAATCGCAGTTGACATGGCAAACTCAAACGTTGCGCCGGAGATCAGCCAGATAACTCCTGTGATCAGTGCAATGGTAATAACGGCCGGCACAAAGACTCCGGCAATTTTATCTGCCATTTTTGCAATCGGGGCTTTGCTTGAGGAAGCTTCCTCAACCAGCCTTATGATCTGCGCAATTGTAGTGTCTTCACCGACTTTTGTTGCTTTTGCACGGATGAGTCCGGATTTATTTATGGATGCAGAGACAATGGTATCTCCCTCCTGTTTTGGCACCGGAATGCTCTCACCTGTGATCGCAGATTCGTCAAAAGAGGATTTTCCCTCCAGCACGATACCGTCCACTGCAACCGATTCACCCGGTTTTACAAGGAAGATTTCTCCTTTTCCCACATCTGCTGCATCCACGACCTGCTCCACACCATCTCTTACAACCGTCACGGTCTTTGGTGCGAGATTCAGAAGTTTTGTGATCGCCTCGCTTGTTTTTCCCTTGGACTTCGTCTCAAGATATTTTCCAATGGTGATCAGTGTCAGGATTGTTCCGGCTGACTCAAAGTATAAGTCGTGGGCATACTGATGTACGACCGCCATGTCGCCATGTCCCATCGCATAACCGATACGGTAAATTGCAAAAATGCCATAGAGAATTGCCGCACCCGCACCGATCGCGATCAGGCTGTCCATGTTCGGGCTTCTGTGCCATAACGTTTTAAATCCGTTTTTAAAATATTTGTGATTTGCGATCAAAATTGGCAGCAACAGTAAAAACTGCGTAAACGCATAGGTGATTGCATTCTCATTTCCATGCAGAAAGTTCATGGTAAACGGCGGCATCGGAATGTTGAGCCACTGATATATCATATGTCCCATGGACACATACATCAACGGTATCCAGAAAATCAGCGAAACGATCAGCCGTTTTTTCATGTTTTTCACATTCTGCTCTACGGCTGAAAGTCCGCTGTTTTCCTGACTGTCCGACTGTCCGGACGTTTTTGTCCCGGATTTTGCGTGCTCGTCTTTCACCGCCGCACCGTATCCGGCATCCTCCACTGCCTTGATAATTCCTGCTGTATCAAGTTTATTCTCATCAAATTCGACCTGCATACTGTTTGTCAGCAGATTCACGCTGACATTTTCCACCCCGGTAAGCTTTCCCACACTTTTCTCCACATGGGATGAGCAGGCGGAACAGGTCATGCCTGTAACATCAAATCTCTCTTTCATGTATATCGTCCTTTCCTGTTATGTTCTGTTTTTGAATATCCGGAGTTCTGCTGAAACTTCGGATATAACTTTGTCAGAGTTCTTTATTTCATCAGTTTCTTCAAAAGTCCGCACAGTTCATCGACTGCCTCTTCATTTCCTTCGCGGATATCCTCCGAAACACAGGTTTTGATATGTCTCGCCAGAAGTTCTTTGTTAAACCCATTCAAGGCCGCCTGGATTGCTGACACCTGTGTGAGAATATCCACGCAATAACGGTCGTCCTCCACCATCGCCCTGATCCCACGCACCTGTCCTTCAATGCGGCGCAGGCGGTTCAGAAGCTTCTTTTTCTCCTCCTGCGCGCGCAGCGTATGCTTCTCACAGCAGGAACATCGCTTGGGTTCCGGCATGGGGCAGCCTCCTTTTTATGTTTATATACCCCATCGGGGTATCTTCACTATATACCCTGATGGGGTATTTGTCAAGTGTAAATTTACAGGGCTTCCTGTAGGGGCCGATGCCTACTCGGCCCGTTGGGAAGCTGCGAATTCGCAGTAGATTTCCGTAAAAGCCGGTGCGTTCTGCGGGCGGACAGAGTCGTCCGCCCCTACAGGGAGCGGAGGGGTATTGTAGGGGCCGACGACTCTGTCGGCCCAATAAATGTGACGAATTCGCCGAAGATTCCAGTAAAAATGGTGTGTTCTGCCGGGCCGATGTGTACCGGCAAGCGGCAGACCCACATCCGTAACGCTCCTTCGTCGCGAACGGCTGTGACCGGCATCGGCCCCTACAAAGCTCCCACGCCGGTGTCACCCCATCTTACAAAACTGTAAGATGCGCAGGGAAAAGTGTAAGCCAAATCGATAGCGTTCTGGCGTGCGGCGCGGTATACTGGGGACAGAAATCAACACAGGAGGCATTTTCATCATGCAGATTCTCGAAGTAAACGGACTGCGCAAGGTCTACACGACGCGCTTTGGCGGCGCGTCGGTCGAGGCGCTCAAAAATATCAATTTCAGCGTGGAAAACGGGGAATATGTCGCCATCATGGGCGAATCCGGCTCCGGCAAGACGACGCTTTTAAACATTCTGGCCGGGCTTGACAAGCCGACCTCCGGCTCTGTCCTGCTGGACGGCAAGGATCTTGCCTCGATCAAAGAATCCGACCGTGCGGCCTTCCGCCGCGACCATCTGGGGTTCGTGTTTCAGGAGTTCAACCTGCTCGACACGTTCTCGGTCGAGGACAATATCTATCTGCCGCTCGTGCTGGCGGGCGTGCCGCAGAGGGAGCTTTCTGCGCGGCTGGAGCCAATCGCGGCAAGGCTCGGCATTACGGAGCTGCTGAAAAAGTACCCGTATGAAATTTCCGGCGGCCAGAAGCAGCGCGCGGCCGTTGCCCGCGCGATCATCACGAACCCCCGTCTGCTGCTGGCCGACGAGCCGACCGGCGCGCTCGATTCCCGCGCCACGGACGAGCTGCTGCGCGTCTTCTCCGATATCAGTGCCGGCGGCCAGACCATCCTGATGGTCACGCATTCCGTCCGTGCGGCCAGCCGCGCGGGCCGGGTCCTGTTCATCAAGGACGGCGAGGTCTGCCACCAGCTCTACCGCGGCGGCATGACCGACGATCAGCTCTACCAGAAGATCACGGACGCGCTGACCGTCCTGCAGGCGGGAGGCGAGCGGGTATGACGCACAGACTCTATCCGCGCCTGGCCTGGCAGGGCATCACGAAAAACAAACGGCTGTATCTGCCGTTTCTGCTCACCTGCGTCGGCATGGTGATGATGACGTACATCCTGCTCTCGCTGGCGTCCTCCCCGGTCCTCAAGACGTTCCCGGGCGGCGGCGTCATGCCGATGATCCTCAGCATGGGCAGCTTCGTCATGGCGGCGTTCGCCGTTCTATTCCTGTTTTATACGAATTCCTTCCTCATCCGCCGCAGAAACCGCGAGTTTGGCCTCTACAACATCCTCGGCATGGGCAAGGGGAATCTTGCCAGGGTGCTTGCGTGGGAATCGGTCATGATGGCGCTCGTGGCCATCGTGGGCGGCGAGGCGCTGGGCATTGCGCTCGGGAAGCTGTTTGAGCTGGTGCTCGTCAACATCGTGGGCGGCGACGTGCAGATGGACTTTACCGTCTCTGTCCCGGCCACGGCGATGACGGCGATCCTGTATCTCGGCATTTTCGCGCTTTTGTTCCTGCGCTCGCTGGTGACGGTCTGCCGGACGAACGCCGTGGCCCTGCTGCGCAGCGAATCCTACGGCGAAAAGCCGCCGAAGGCGAACTGGGCATTCGGCTTTGCCGGCTTTGGGATCCTCGGCGCGGCATATTATATTGCTGTGAAGATCGGAAAGCCGCTGACGGCGCTGGCCGTGTTCTTCATTGCCGTTCTGATGGTCATCGTGGGGACGTATCTGATCTTCATTTCCGGCTCCGTCCTGCTGTGCCGTGTGCTGCAGAAGAACAAGCGGTATTACTATCAGAAAAACCACTTCATCTCCGTTTCCTCCATGGCCTACCGCATGAAGCGCAACGGCGCGGGTCTCGCATCCGTGTGCATTCTGGCCACGATGGTGCTCGTCATGCTCTCGTCGACGACGTGCCTGTACTTCGGCACCGAGGACGCGCTGCGCACCCGCTATCCGCAGGATTTTTCCATCGAGCTGCGCTTTACCAAGGACGAGGGCGGCGCGAACGAGGAGAACATCCGGATCGCGCGCGGCATGGTCGAATCTGTTATCGAGCAGGACAAGCTTGACGTGCAGGAGCAGTTCGATACGCGCAGCGCGTGGTTCTCCGGTCTTCTTACGGGAAACAGCTTCGAGCGTGCGGATCGCTCCACGCTCATGGACTATGAGCGTGCGGTCGACATGGTCATCCTGCCGCTGGAGGACTATACCCGCATGACGGGCGAAAGCCTGACGCTCGGGCCGGGCGAGGCGTATTTTTGCTGCCCGCGCGTGGCCTACACGCAGTCGGAGCTCCACATCGGCGAGCTTTCCTACCAGATCAAGGGCCAGCTGCCCGATTTCGGCGGCTTCGGCGCGGACAGCGCGAACATCACGACGACATTCTATCTCGTCGTCCCGGACTTTGACGCCGCGATCGACGCGCTGCAGACGCAGGACACCCGCTACCCGGTCGTTATAAGCTGGCAGTATTCGTTTGATTCCGGCAGCCCCGACAAGGAGCAGATCGTGTTCCTTACTGACATGCTGGCGGCGTTCGCCGAAAACAAAGACGGGCTGGCCTACGCTTCGTACACGGTGGAGTCTCTGGCGTTCAACCGCGACGATTTCCAGGGCACCTACGGAAGCCTGTTCTTCCTTGCGATTTTGCTCAGCATCGTGTTCCTCGCGGCCGCTGTTCTGATCCTTTACTACAAGCAGATCTCCGAGGGCTATGAGGACCAGGCCCGGTTCGAGATCATGCAGCGCGTCGGCATGACGAAGACAGATATCCGCAAATCCATCAACTCGCAGCTGCTGCTCGTGTTCTTCCTGCCGCTTTTGTTTGCGGGGCTGCATCTGGGCTTTGCGTTCCCGTTCGTGCATAAGATGCTCGTGCTCTTCAACCTCACGAATCTGAAGCTGCTCATCGGCACGACCGTCATCACGTTCGCCGTCTACGCCGTGTTCTACGCCATCGTCTACCGCGTCACGTCCAATTCGTATTATTCGATCGTCGCGGGTGCAAAGGAGGATGCTGCATGATCCGTCTGCTTGTGCGTCTGGTGTTGGTATTGGTGCTGATCGCGGCGCTGCTCATCGGCATGACCTGCTGCGCGGCCCGGGTGGTCTTCGGCAGCTGTGCGGAGATCGGCGTGCAGCAGACCGTCCGCAATCTCGAGGACTTTTTCCTCTGGCTGCGGGACGTGTGGGCGCTTGCGCGGGTAAAACTGAACTTATGTATGGTGACCGTATGAAAAAAGTGAGATCCGGCGCTTCCGGCGGCGTGTTTTATCTGGGTCTTGCCCTGATCGGCGTGTTGGCGATCCCGGCAGCGGTGCTGCTCGGTCTGATCGCGGGTGTGTGGACGCTGACCGACAAGCTCACCGCCCTGCTGGAGAAAAAGCATTGACGCTGTCTCGAAATTCGGGTATGCTAAGAGCAACGACAAGGGCGCGCCAGGATGGCGCGCCCCGGGAACGG
>OLNY01002655.1_pt1 | contig 12211 bp, 11 predicted proteins | sample 1671981 | NCBI WGS metagenome assembly OLNY01 (sample SAMEA3136632, study PRJEB25190) | human gut metagenome | biome: human gut; feature: human-associated habitat; material: faeces | place: Austria | collected 2013 | reverse complement strand
TATACTATTATTAATAGAACTTATATTTAAGTTTTATTAGAATTAGGAGGATGTTATGTCTAGAAATAGTAAATTAATATCTGAAAATTTAAGAGAAGAAATTGCTAAAGAATTAGGTGTTTATGAACAAGTAAAAAAAGACGGTGGAAGTTGGGCTGGTGTTTCTTCAAGAGATTGTGGGAACATTGTTACAAAGGCTATTGAAATAGCAAACCGTTCAGTTGAAAACAATAAGTAGTTTCTAAATAAAAAAGTTATAAGAAAGATATATTGCTTTCTTATGACTTTTTTTATAATATTATAATTGCAAAAATAAAAAAAAAAGCATATAATCTATAAAGTTAAAAACTGATAAAATCAGAAAGGAATGAAATTTAGAATGAATAAACTAACAATAAAAAATATTGTTGATGCAACAAAAGGCAATTTGATAATAGGGAAAAAAGAGCAGGAATTTGAAAAAATATGTAGAGATACAAGATTAATAAATGAAGGAGATGTATATGTAGGAATAAAAGGGGAAAACTTTGATGGAAATACTTTATGGAAGAAAGCATTTGAAAACGGAGCAAGTGCAGTTATAGTTCAAGATGTCGATTTTTCTAAGGAAGACTTAGAAAAGTATAGTGATAAAAACATAATAAAAGTAGATAATACAGTAGAAGCAATATCTGATATAGCAAGATATAAAAGAGAATTATATGGAAAAGATTTTCCTGTTATTGGGGTAACAGGAAGTGTAGGCAAAACAAGTACAAAAGATATAATTAGCAATGTTGTTGCCCAAAAATATAAGACTTTAAAGACGCAAGGAAATAGTAATAATAGTATAGGATTACCATTTACACTTTTTAATTTGGATGACCATGAAGCGGCTGTTATAGAGATGGGAATGAATCAGTTTGGAGAAATTGAAAATTTGACCAAAATAGCAGAACCAACAATAGCAGTTATTACAAATGTGGGAACTTCACATATTGGTAACTTGGGTTCAAGAGAGGGAATACTAAAAGCAAAATTAGAAATATTAGAAGGAATGAATAAAAAGATTCTTGTAATAAATAATGATAATGATATGTTACATAAATATTATTTAGGAAAGCCAGAAGATGTTGAAATACATACATTTGGAATTGAGAATAAATCAGACATAATGGCAGAAGAGATTAAATTAAAAGAAAATAGCAGTGAATTTATATGCAACTTAAATGGAAAGAAATTTAAAGTAACAGTTCCTGTAGGAGGAATACATTTTGTATATAATGCTTTATGTGCTATTACAGTTGGAAATTTGTTGGATTTGAGTGTTGAACAAATGATTAATGGAATTCAAACATTTGAATTAACTAAAAAAAGGATGGATATTACAAATTTAAAAAATGGTGTAACAATTATAAATGATAGTTATAATGCAAGTTTTGAATCAATGCAAGCATCTTTAAAATATTTGTCAGGATTGAATAATAAGAGAAAAATTGCTGTTTTAGGAGATATGTTTGAATTAGGAGAGTTTTCGAAAGAACTTCATGAAAAAGTTGGAAAAGAAGTGGTAAAAAATAAAATTGATTTATTAATTTGTTCAGGAGAAAATTCAAAATTTATCGTGGAAAGTGCTAAAAGAGAAGGAATGCAAGAAAATAATATTTTTTATTTTGATAGTAGAGAAAAAATAGCAGAATTTATTAAAGAAAATTGGCAAAGTGGTGATGCTATACTATTTAAAGCATCAAATGGAATGAAATTTTTTGAAATTGTTGAAGAACTTATAGCAAGTGAAAGAATTAAATTAGGAGTTATATGTGGTGGAATGTCAACAGAAAATGAAGTATCATGTGTTTCTGCTGAATCAGTTATAGCAAATTTAGATAAGAATAAATATGAAATTTATCCAATTTTTATAGATAAAGACGGAAAATGGTATACTATAGCAAACATTGAAAAGAATGAAAAATTTGGAACAAAAATAAATGGAAAACAACCAATGGAAAATATAGTAGAATATTTAAAAACATTAGATGTAATTTTTCCAGTATTACACGGATTATATGGAGAAGATGGAACAATTCAAGGACTATTTGAATTATTGAAAATACCATATGTTGGTTGTAAAGTTTTAGCTTCAACAGTTGGAATGGATAAAGTTTACACAAAAGTTATATTCGAAAAGGCGGGAATAAAACAAGCTAATTATGTGTATATAAGAAAGTATAATGATAAATTTATATATGTTGATAAATTTTTTAATGAAAAAATAATGACAGTAGAAGATGTTGCAAAAATTTCAATAAAAGAATTAAAATTTCCTATGTTTGTAAAACCATCAAATTCAGGTTCAAGTGTAGGAATTACAAAAGCAAATTCAATTGAAGAATTGGTAGATGCTATAAAAGAAGCTGCAAAATATGATAATAAAATATTAATAGAACAAGGTATTGTTGGAAAAGAAGTAGAGTGTGCAGTTTTAGGAAATGAAGATGTTATAAGTTCTTGTGTTGGAGAAATTTTAGCTGCTGATGAATTTTATAGTTATGATGCTAAATATAATAACCAAGAATCAAAAACATTGATACCAGCTAATATAGCTAAAGAAAAATCTGATGAAATTAAAAGACTTGCAGTTAAAGCTTTTAAGGCTATTGATGGAAAAGGATTATCAAGAATTGATTTCTTTGTTGAAGATGGAACTGAACAAGTATATATAAATGAAATAAATACAATGCCAGGTTTTACAGATATTAGTATGTATCCTAAACTTTTTGGAAATGAAGGGATTTCATATTCTGAATTATTAGATAAATTAATAGAATTGGCAAGTTTATAGACTTAATTATATAATTGTGAATGTTTGTAATATATAATTTTGTAAAAATGAAAAAAATCCATTAAATATATGGATTTTTTTTCATTTTGTGTTATAATAAATCTACCTAATTTTAGGAGGATGTCAGATGATTTATAAAGATTATTATAAAATACTAGGGCTAGAAACTAGTAGGGTAACAATAGATGAAATAAAATCAGCATATAGAGCGGCAGCTAAGAAATATCATCCAGATTTAAATGTTGGAGATAATTTAGCTGAAGAAAGAATTAAAGATATAAATGAAGCATATAGAGTATTATCTACTCCAGCACAAAAAAGAAAATTTGATAGAGTTTGGAATTCTAAAAATAATGTAAAACAGTATCAAAAAATAAAGGGAAAAAATATTTTTAGTATGTTTCTTGGAAATATAGATGAAGAGGAAAAAAATATTAAAATTAAGAAAGATTCTGTTAGAGGGGAAGATATTGAAACAGAAATTAATGTAAGTCTAGAAGAAGCATTTTATGGAGCAGATAAAAAAATTTCTCTAAGAACTATAGAAGGAAAAATGAAAACATTTTCAGTTAAAATTCCAGAAGGAATTAGAAATGGTGAGAAGATACGTCTAATAGGACAAGGAAAAGCTGGAAAAAATGGTGGAAAAAATGGAGATTTATTTATAAAAATAAATATTGAAGAAAATAAGATATTTAAACTTTTTGGAAGTGATTTACATACAGATTTATTACTTACTCCTTGGGAAGCAGCACTGGGTACAAGAGTCAGTCTAAAGACAATTGATGATGAAACAAAAATATATATACCACAAGGAATTCAAAGTGGCGAGAAATTAAAAATACCAAACAAGGGATATAAAAATTCTAATGGAACTAGAGGAGATTTGGTTGCAGAAGTAAAAATAATGGTTCCAAAAAAATTAGAATTAGACGAAAAAGAGATGTTTGAAAAATTAAGAGAAATGTCAAGATTTAATCCTAGAAGTTAACAAAAATAGATTATTTACATAATTTTTATTGACAAAATGTTGATTTTTAGCTATAATTAAATATGTAGTGAAACAAAAGATGAACTATGGATTGAATCATAGAAATGAGGTGCAATGATGGATAATATACAAGGAAAACATTTTAGTATAACAGATCCAAAAGGTGTAAATACTGTAATATATCAAGTAAACAAAACAGAAAAAGAATTTTTAAAAGAATATCCTAAATACACAGTAGAAAGATTAGAACATACAGATGAAATAAGAGGGAATTTTAATAGAAAAACTTTTTATGTAGAGAATCCTGCTAAAGATGGAAATAGATTAGTAATTTTATCTTTTGGACAGGATAAAGTAGTTATTAATACAGGTTTATTATTAGGTGATGAAGTAAGAATAACAAAGAAACCAACACCTTTTAAATTTACTACATTATACTCAGAAGATGAAAAAGAATATAAAGAATTTTCATATACTCCTAATTTAAAGAGGTCTATATCTATTATTGACCCTGAAACAACAGAGGAAATTAAACCAACTTTATATTTTGATGAAAATACAAACGAAGTAAAAGGAAAATGTAAGTTGAAACCATACAAATCTTATTTTGCATTTGAAATAAGAGATAGTGATTAAGGAGGAGAAGCCGAATGGCAAAACAAAAATCAAAGATTATAAAATATAGACCCGCTGGGAAAAATGACACATTTACTATCGTGGGTACAGATATTAATAACATTGTAGAAAAAGAAAAATTTGTTATGAAGGCATCTGAAAAAGGTGTTAGAATGGAAGTTTTAAGTACAGAATTAACAGAAAATATGGTAATAAAAGCAGAAAACAATGAAAATGTAATTAACTTTACAGACAGAAAATCAAAAATGGAAGCTAAAAAGAAAGTTGTTGATTTTGAAAGCAAAAAAGCAGAAAAAGACCAAGATGGTAGAGATGCAATTTAATTACTAAAGATAGTAGGTGATTTTTAATGAATTACAAAATTGAAGGAGCAATAAAAAGAAATAAAAGTAAATTTATTATTTGTGCAGTACTATGGCTAATTTTGGTCATAGTACTTGTTGCACCATTAGCATATAGTTCTTTTCAAGTAAAACAAGGAGCTTCATTAGAAATTTTTATAGAAACTTTTGTAAATGGTATTACAAATCCATTTGTAACTTTTACAAATATTTTTGTGCAAGGTGCAACTAGTAACTTTATTTCTATATTAATTGTGTTTACAATTTTTTATATGATATTCTTTTTTATAGGTTTTTTTAAATCAGCACCAAAAAATGAATATTCAGATATTGAGCATGGTTCTAGTGATTGGAGTCAAAGAGGAGAACAATATAGAATTTTAAGTAAAAATAAAGGAATAATATTAGCAGAAGACAATTATTTACCATTAGATAAAAGAGGAAATGTCAATGTACTAGTAGTTGGACGGTTCAGGTTCAGGTAAATCTGCTTCATATTCAATTCCAAATGCATATCAAATGTTGGGTTCATATATATTTACAGATCCTAAGGGAGAATTATATGATAAAACAGCAGGATATTTAAAATCACATGGGTATGATATAAAAGTTTTAAATTTAGTAAGACCACAATTTAGTGATGGATATAATCCACTTATGCATATTTCATCAGAATTAGATGTTGATGTTATTGCAAATACAGTTGTTAAAGGGCAAAAAACCGAAAGTGGTTCAGATCCATATTGGGATGACATGGCAGAAATGCTATTGAAAGCATTGATTTATTATTTGATTGCAACAAGACCGGAAGAAGAGCAAAATTTAGCAAGTTGTGCGGAACTAGTAAGGGCAGCAAATAAAAATGGAGGAAGCAATTTACTTTCAGATTTAATTAATCAATTACCATATGATCATCCAGCAAGAATGTATTATAAATCTATTGAAATAGCTCCAGAGAAGACATATGGTTCAATATTAAGTTCTTTACAATCAAAACTTGGTAAATTTGATTCAAAAGAAATAGCTGAGCTTACATCTACAGATACAATAGATTTTGAAGAGATAGGAAGCAAAAAAACAGCTGTATATGTTATTTCATCTGACACACACACAGCATATGATTTCTTGCTTACAATTTTCTTCTCTCAGATGATACAACAATTATATGATTTTGCAGATAAAAATGGGGGAGCTTTAAAAGAAAAAACATATTTTATATTAGATGAGTTTGCTAATATTGGTAAAATACCAGACTTTGATAAAAAGATATCTACATCAAGAAGTAGAGGAATTTCATTTAGTGTTATTTTACAAAACTTAGACCAATTGGAAGCAATTTATGAAAAATCATATGAAACAATTATGGGTAACTGTGATACACATGTATTTTTAGGAAGTAATTCATATAAAACAGTTGAATATTTTTCAAAAGCTTTAGGAGAAAAGACTATAGAAAGAGATAGTTTATCAATTAGTAAAGATAAGCAAAACCATAGAACAGGAAAAAGTATATCAGATCAAGTTATGGCAAGAGCATTAATGACACCAGATGAACTTCGAAGAATGGATAATGATGATTGTATTATTTTTGAAAAGGGAATAAAGCCAGTAAAGGCTAAAAAATTCTATTATTTTAAACATTCAATGGCTAAAGACTTAGCTAGATTAGAAGTCAGTCATAATGATATTGGAGAAATAGATAGAGGATCTTGGAGAAAATATAATCCGTATAATCCATATGTAGAAGATAAAGATGAAAAAGCAGTAGAGAACTTAAATATAGAATCTTTAGATGATTTATTTGATGATATAGATTCACCAAAAGAAGAAAAAAATTCTGATAAAATTTCTCCAGAAGAAGTAAAACAAAATTTACTTATGGAAGATATAAATGATAAAGCTGATAATACATCTGAGATTCCTCCAATTTTACCACAAGATGATGAAGAAGATACATATGATTTACAAAAAGAATTAGAGGCTAAATTTGATGAATTATTTGGTCCATTTGATGAGGAAAATAATTAAATTATGTAGAAAACTAATTTGTACTGAAGTATAAATTAGTTTCTTTTTTTGAGAAAATTTGTTTTGTTCGCTTGTTTTTTTTGTACAGATATTATATATTAAAAAATATAAATTTTAGGAGGAAGTTATGAAATTTGTACATATAGCTGATATGCATTTTGATTGCCCATTTATTAATTTAGCGGATAAAGATGGACTTGGAGATATACGAAGATTAGAACAGAGAAAAGTATTTAAAAAAGTAATTGAATATATAAAAGAAAATAATATTGAACTGCTTTTAATTTCTGGTGATTTATATGAGCATCAATATGTAAAGAAGTCAACAATTGAATATATAAACCAATTATTTAAAGAAATTCCAAATACAAGAATATTTATATCACCAGGAAATCATGATCCATATTTAAAAAATTCTTATTATAATAAATTTTTATGGAGTGAGAATGTAAAAATATTTACATCAAAAATAGAAAAAGTAGAATTAGAAGATGTGAATATTTATGGATTTGGGTTTGATAATTTTTATTGTAGAGATGTGGATATTGAATCAATAGAATTAAATAATAAAAATAAATTTAATTTTTTGGTAATCCATGGTACATTAGATGGTGCAAATTTAGATGACAGAGAATATAATTCAATGTCTAAAAAAATGCTAAAGGAGAAAGGCTTTGATTATGTTGCGCTTGGACATATTCATAAATTAGATTATAATCAAGAGGAAAATCAAAACATTGTATATCCAGGATCAACTGTGTCACTTGGATTTGACGAACTAGGAAAACATGGGATGATAGTTGGAAATATAGATGAAAAAGGGCTTAAATTAGAATTTGTCCCATTGGATGAAAGAGAATTTAAATTACAAGAAATTGATGTTACAGAACTACAATCAAAAGAAGATTTAATAGAAAAAATAAATGAATTAGAATTTTTAGATAAAGAATTAATTGAAATTATTTTAGTAGGGAAGAGAAATTTTGAAATATATAAATTAATTTCTAATGATAAAATAATTAAAATAAAAAACAAGACAAAAGTAAATTATAATTTAAATGAACTGTCAAATAATACAACTTTAAAAGGATTATTTGCAATGGAAATGTTAAATAAATTAGAAAATCCAAATTTAACAGAAGAACAAAAAGAAATAATAGAAAATGCTATTGAAATTGGAATGGAAGCATTGAATTAAAATAAAAATAATTATAATGAAAAAATATAAATTATATATATAAAAATTAATTGAAAAATTAATTAAAAAATGAAAAATAAATTATAATAATAAATAGGAGGAATAATTTTGAAAATAAATAATTTAAAAATAAATTCCTATGGAAAATTAAAAGATAAAGAAATTAATTTAAAAAATGGAATTAATTTAGTATATGGACCAAATGAGGCTGGAAAATCAACATTAATTAAATTTATAATAAATTCTTTTTATGGAATTTCAAAAAATAAAAAAGGAAAAGAAATATCAGATTTTGATAAATATAAACCATGGCAAGGAGAAGAATTTTCAGGTAAAGTAGAATATGAATTAGATGATAATAGTAAATATGAAATTTATAGAGATTTTAGTAAAAAAAATCCTAAAATATTTAATGAATCTATGGAAGATATTTCAAAAGAATTTAATATAGATAAAAATAGAGGAAATGAATTTTTTTATGAACAGACAAAAATAGATGAAGATTTGTTTTTATCAACACTTGCTATTAATCAAAATGAAGTAAAATTAGAAGATCAATCACAGAATTTTTTAGTACAAAAAATTGCTAATTTAGCACAAACAGGAGATGATAATACTTCGTTTAAAAGGGTAATTGATAGACTAAATAGAAGACAATTAGATGAAGTAGGAACAGAAAGGTCTAGGGAAAAGCCAATTAATGTAATTAGTAGAAATATTCAAAATTTAGAGATAGAAAAACAGGAATTGGAAAAGTATAAAAATTTTAAGTATGAATATGAGGAAAAAGAAAATAGTTTAGAAGAAGAAATTTTAAAATTAGAAAAAGAAAATAAATTCGTTCAAGAGGAAGTTACTAGTGGTAATTATAAGGCGGAATATAATTATAAAGATAAATATAATATAGTTATTCATAAAAATGCAACTAGTTTTATGCCAAGTTATACATATGATATATATAAAATTGAAAGTTCAAGCCAAACATACTATGCTTCCACTGCATATAATTTAAGGCCTATTATAGCAAATTGGTATAATATATTAAGAGATATATCAATTGTAGGAATGTTATCAATTTTAGTATATGTTGGAATAAGAATAATGCTATCAAGTACTGCAGGAGACAAAGCAAAATATAAGCAACTTTTGGTAGATTGGGTTGTAGCAATTTGTTTATTATTTTTAATGCAGTATATTATGTCATTTTCTAATATTGCTGTTAAAAAGGTAACCTCGGTTATACAGTCTGCAGTTGTTTCAACAACTGAAAGTGATAAATTATCTGAAAATGAAAAAAAAGCAGCAAAGGAAAAAGGCAAATTAGATGGGGATGTAGCGGTAACAAGAGGTACGCAATTATTTGAAATTGAAGATAAAGAACTTGTAAATAAAGCATATCAAATTTTAGTTGAAGAGAATAAAACAGATACAAAGTATAACGATTTGTTTAAAAATGGAAATTTATATTGGCCAACAAATAACTTTACGGAACAAGCAAGAATGTTAGCTCAACTTACTGATAAAGATGATGATGCAACAAACTATGCATATGCAAGTATTGGTTATAAAATAATTTATATTGTTTTAGTTTTGTATACATTGATATTCACATGGACATATGTAAAAAGGGTTGTATATATGGCATTTTTAACAATGATTGCTCCATTGGTTGCATTAACATATCCAATTGATAAAATGAATGATGGAAAAGCACAAGCATTTAATATTGTACATGGTATTAATAGGGTCTGCAATGACATTTGCTAGTCAAAACTTAATATATGCAGTTGTTGCAATCGGATTTATGACTCCAGCAGAAAAATTAATGCGTAAATTCTTTGGATTTGAAAAAGCAGGTACTCCGGGAATGTTTGCGGGACCTGCAGGAGCAGCACTTATGATGGGAGGCATTAATAAATTATTAAGACCACCACATCCGCCAAAAGGTGGAGGAGGACCTTCCGGTGGTGGAAGTGAAAATGACTCTGATGATGGTGGCGATGGAAAAATTAATTTTATGAGTGATAAAGTTGATACGGACGGTATGTTTAAGATTGGAAATGGTGATAATGATAATGCAAATGGACAAGATGTTGGTACAGGTGTACCAGGAATTGCAAATAATACAACAGGATTAGGAGCCATAGGTGGAACAGGAAATGGTTTACCTGGAAATGGATCATCAAGAAATGGGGTATCGGGAAATGGTTTACCTGGAAATGGATCATCAGGAAATGAGTTATCTTCTAGTTTAATTGGAAGAAGCAATGGAACGCAAAATTCTCAAAGAACGAATCCGAATACACCAATAGTAACAGATCCTAGACAGATACGTAAAGAAAATCGTAAAAGAAAATTAAAAGCAATGAATAATGCAAGAAAATTAGCTGGTAAAAGATTTGTTAAAAAAGCAGGTGCTAAAAAACCAATAAGAAGGGCATTAGGTGTTGCAACTGGAGTACTTGGTGCCACTGCTGCAGCCACTGCTGCAGGTGTTGCAAGTATTGTATCTGGAGATCCAACCAAAATTGCCCAAAACATGATGACTGCTGGAGTTGGTGGATATGCTTTAACAAAAGGTATTCCATCATCAATATCAGATACAGGAGAAAATTTATATAATGGTGCAAAACAATTTAGAGATGATTATAGAGCAGATTATGAAACTGTTGAAGAGCAAAAAATTAGAGCACAAGATGAATTAATAAAACAAAAGAGAGAGGATCCTAAATTTCAAACGCAGTTGAATAATTTAACTGAAGGAATGAGTAGAGAAAATTTAGATGAAAATATGGAAACATGTATTAGACATGGACTTTCAGAGAGCTATCAAATTGCTGCTATACAACAAATGGTAGAAGATGGCGTTGATATAAATGATGCTATGGGGCGTGTTAAGGTTGCAGAAAGCTTTGGTGTTGATACTTCTTCAAGTAGTTTAGATGCTGAAACTAATCAAAAAATTAACGAATCATTAGCACATAGAATCGAAAAAACAAATGGATTACAGGCTAAAGATTATGAACCAATTTCTGATGATGAAATACCACCAGATTTAACACCTGATATGACAGATGAAGAAAAACAATTAAGAAAAGGTGTCCTTGCAAGAAACAGAGAACGTTGGGCTCAGAGAGAAGCACGTAAACAGGAAGAATATAATAGACAACAAATTGTAAAAAATTCAACAGAGGGAGTTCGTAAACAAGTTGACGCAACAAATAAATTGCTTTATGAAAAGAGAAAATTATATAATAAAAAGTAGTATAGAGGAGGACTATAATTATGAATAGAATAATCAGATATTTCAATCAAAACAGAAAGAAAGTGTACATATCACTAATAATTATAGTCTTTCTTTTTGGACTATTACAACTACTAAACGTGATGGCAAAAAACAAAAAAGAGGAAGAAAAAGATACAAGCGGAATAAACGAAATAATGCAAAACAATAAAAGCATAGTATCAAACAAATCCGCTGTATCTGGAACCTCAATATCAGAAAAAAAACTAAAAAAAGACACAGATGTAATTGACAATTTTTTCAAATATTGTAACGAAGGAAACATAGAAAATGCATACAATTTATTAACAGACGAATGCAAAGAAGAAATGTATCCAACAATTGACGAATTCAAAAGAATTTATTACAACGACTTATTTAGTGAAGGAAAAAGAACATATACAATAGAAAACTGGTTTGGAGATACATACCAAGTAAGAATGACAGGAGATATATTATCTACAGGAAAAATTGACGGAAATCAAACAAAACAAGATTAACAATTATGTAGGAAGGACAAAACCACAAGACAAAACAACATCATACAAAAATGTTGATATAACAATAGATGAAATAAACACATATATGGACTATGAAACATATACAATATCTGTAAAAAATAATACAGAAAATAGTATTTTATTAGATACAGGGGAAAGCACTAAATCCGTATATTTATTGGACAAGAATAATGCAAAATCATATTTTTATAGTAATGAGATTTTAAAAAACAAGTTAATAATACAAAGTAAATATACAAATAAATTAAAAATAAAATTTGCAAGTCCATATAGTTCAACAAAATCTTTAAAAAGTATGGTATTTTCAAAATTTGTATTAAATTATGAAGAATATCAAAATACAGAAGATAAAAGTAATTATGAAGGAATTTTAAGTTTTCCTGTTAAATTAT
>OLNY01002649.1_pt1 | contig 12228 bp, 16 predicted proteins | sample 1671981 | NCBI WGS metagenome assembly OLNY01 (sample SAMEA3136632, study PRJEB25190) | human gut metagenome | biome: human gut; feature: human-associated habitat; material: faeces | place: Austria | collected 2013 | reverse complement strand
CGCATCTGCTGCCAGCTGGGCAGGGACGCGGCGGGCGTGCCGGGGGCGGCATCTGCGTCCAGATCGCCGAACTTGTGGATGCGCACCAGATCCCATGCGTTCAGCAGCTTGCCGCCTGCGGGGTCGGTGCTGTGGTGGCTGTAGATGAAGGTGTCGTTGTCGTAAAGCACCGCGCCCGCCGTGGTGCTGCCTGCGGCGTAAGTCAGGCGATCCTGCCCGGCATCGACGTACTCCCCGGGCAGAAACTTTGCAATTGCCGCCCGGATGTCGTAAGTCCGGCAGAAAGCGCCCACCACGCCCTGCTTGGCGGTGGGGTCGGCCTGCTTGCCGCCGGGTAGCTTGACCGCCTCAGCGGGGCATGCAGGCCACTGCCGCACGTCGTGCCAGTCCTCGTAAAGCCAGAGGGTGTCGTCCACGCTGATCCGGTCACCGTCCTCGGTGGCCTCGCAGACCCACTGGCTGTCGCTGCTGCGGCTGGGCCAGTACATCAGGCGCTCGGCTTCAAAGGTGGTCTTGTCGAACACTCGCATGGTGGGGTCGAGCATCTGGGCCACCATCCGGGCGCAGGGTTGGTATTCCTCTGGCTGCATCACGCGGTCGGTGGGGAAGATGGCCCGCAGGCGCGGGTGCTCCGGGTCGTGCTTCCGGGTGGAATAGACCGCTGCTGCGCCCAGGGCCTTGATGGCGGCCACCCACTGCTGTGTGCTGCCGGGGGCGCAGCCGTCCATGTCCAGCGTGATCAGGCTGCGCCCGGTGCAGCAGCCGCGGCGGCGCAGGCCGTCCCGCAGGCTGCCGCCCACAAAGCCGCCCACGTCTTTCCGCTTGTCCTGCTCGGCTTTGGGCAGGGCCATGTACTCGGCATGGGTCTCGGTGCCGCAGTTGCGTCTCATCCGGCCCTTTAAGGTGAGAATAAAATCCCCCCATGAAAGGGTTCGGCTTTCCCAGCTGGATGCCCACCGGCTGCCGCCCACGCTGATCTCAATTGGTGTAGCGCTCATTTGTCCTCCTCCTTCAGCGGGCCATAGCGGAAGCGGTGCGCGTTCCATCTGGCCTTTGCTTCGATCTGCGTGCTGCCGCGCTCGCCGACCCTGCCGCAGCGGGTGCAGACCACCGACCAGCCGCCGTCGCTGGCGTACCTGCTGCTCTTGCGGTACTTGGTCAGCCCGACCGTCCCGTCAGTCCTCACCCCGACACCGTGGGGCAGGGCTCCGCAGGTGCAGGGGCACACATCTGAGTTGTTGGGTGGGTAAGTCTTGCTCATTGTCTGCTCTCCCTCCAGTCTGCTTGCGAGATTACGTGCACGTCCAGCTGCCACAGGATCCGCATTGCCAGGTGTACACCGCGGGCTTCGCTAAGGCGTTTCTGCGTAAACAGGGCATCATGCTCTGCCGACAACCGGGTCAGTGCATCCTCCTTCGAGATTGCGTAGACAGCCGCCTTGTCGGAAATTATGGAGTTTTTCATCGTCCTTAGTCCTTTGTAAAGAAGTCACCGTACCAGCCTGCCGCGTTCAGGGGCAGCCCCTCGGCCCAGGGCGGCACAGTGCTCATAATGCGTACCACGCTGTCCAGCGCGGCCTCTGCGTCCTGCGTGGTCGGCAGCTCGATGATGACCTCGTCGTGGACGTGGAACACCACCTGGTACCCAGCCCGTCGGAGGTTGTCCAGCGCGAAAGCCAGGCAATCCCGGCCCACAGCTTGGGTGAGGTTCTCGGTCAACTTGCCGCCGTAGGTCTCGGCTTCCCGCCAGCTGCCCGTGTCCCACTCCTTATAAGTAATGCGGTCATCCGGCGTGGTGCCGGGGTCGGCGTAGAAGAGCTTGCGCCCGCTGGGCAGCTGCATTGTCAGAAACGGGAAGGGAAAGCCCCAGGCCACCTCTTTGCGGAGCGTCACCCCTACTCGGGGCATGGTAGTCCTGCCGGTGCGGATGGTATGCACGGCGGCGTCCTGCATCCTGCGCCAGAGCTTGCAGATGTTGGGGTTCTGCCTGCGCCAGCGGTTCACGATGTCCTGCAGGCCCTCGTCGTCCAGACCCAGCTGATCGCCGCCCATGCGCTTCATAGCACCCACACCGCCCTGGTAGCCCAGAGCCAGCGTTGCCACTTTACCGCGCTGGCGGTATTTGTAGTTGGGGTTGCCCTTGACGATGCTGTCAAAGGGCACGCCGAAGATGCGGGCTGCGGTGGCCTCGTAGATCTTGCCGGTGGTGCGGAAAACGTCTAGCACCCACTCCTCACCGGCCAGCCATGCGATCAGCCGGGCCTCGATGGCCGAGAAGTCGGCATCTACGAAGGTGCACCCTTCGCCGGGCACCAGCGCCGTGCGGATGAGCTGGCTCAGCGTATCAGATACATTGTCGGTCAGCAGAGCTAACGCTTCGGGGTCGTGTAGCTTTACAATGCTGCGCCACTCAGCCTGATGGTCGAGGTAAGTGCGAGGCAGGTTCTGCACCTGAAGCAGCCGCCCGGCCCAGCGCCCTGTCCGGCTGGCCCCGTAGAACTGCAGGGTTCCACGCACCCGGTGGTCAGGGCCTGCGCTGGCTGCGATGGTCTCATACTTGGTGTTGCTGGTCTTGCCCAGCTGCTGCCGGAGCTCCAGCACCCTGCGCACGTCGCTGGGCAGTTCTCCGGCCAGCGCACGGGTCACATCCTCTTTGGTCAGACCCTGCATCGGCACGCCCCGGTTGTGGAGCCAGTCGAGGAGCTGGGCACGGCTGCCGGGGTTGGCCAGACCGGTCAGGGCTTTGCACTCGGTGGTCTGCTCTTCTGTGATCAGCGCGGAGCAGGCAAGGGCACCCTCTACCAGCTCCATATCCACCGCCACGCCCCGGGCGTTCATCTCCACATCCTCCCGCCACTGCTGCATGATGCTCTCGGGAACCGGCCAGGGGGCCAGCTTCCGGTCGTTGGCCCGCTCTGCGATCACGTCCATGCCGTTGTACCTGCAGAACAGATGCCATTTGGCGGGGTCGTGCTGAGGCAAGTTGCGGGTGCGCCCACCGTTGCGCTTTGTGGGCTTGCAGGGCTTGCAGAAGTAGGTGATCAGCGCCTTGCCCTCTTTCATCTTGAGGGCATCCTCCGGCTGCTGCAGTACCTGGCCCAGTGCACCCAGCTGGGCGGGCAGTCCGCAGTAGAGGGCGTGTACCATGCTGCACTCCCACTGCTGCAGCCAGAGCACCCGCTGTTCCCAGCTCAGCTCCATGTACTCAGACAGACACCACCACTCGAAAGCAGCGTTGTGCGCCCGCTTGGTGTAGCTGGCATCGAACAGCCACGGCATACTCACATAAAGGCAGCACCGCGGGTCAGGTTCCAACGTCAGGTCAAGCACTGTCGGTGCAGCTGAATCTTCTGCGCAATAACCAAACAGCAGCACCTGAAACTCTGGATCCTGTGCGTACCGGAAAAGCCCGACTTTGCTGATGTCCTGCGGCGAGTAGGTCTCGATATCAACCGTGATGATCGGTTTCACGGGTTCCTCCTTTCCTGATAAAAGACCGGAGGTCCTTTGCGGGGGCCTCCGGTGTACGGGTGTTTAGTCGAGGAAACTGTCATCGTCGTCGCTCAAGGCCTCGAAGCCGTCCAGGCTGTTGCCCCCGCTCAGGCGCTCGCCGTCGCGGATCTTCTGGATGACCTCAAGCCCTGCACCGATGCCCCGGTTGCCACTGGCGCTGTAGGAGAAGAAGCCGACCTTGACCTTAGCGTAGCAGCCGCTGTACACTTCGTCCTGATCCAGCACTTCGTTGCAGGCCCGGTCGATGATCCGGGGGCGACGGTCTGCGTTGGCGTTGGCGTTGATGAACCAGCAGCCTGCGTAGTTCTCGTCGTCCTTCTCCTCGTCACCGTCACGCAGGGGCTCTTTCAGCTTGGGCGGCAGCTTGCCACCCCACTTTGCCAGGGATGCGGGGTCGGTCTTGATGGCCTCGATGGCCTTGCGGATGGCGGCCAGGGCGTTGGTGTCGCTCTTCTTAATGAGCAGGCAGCAGCTGTACTTGGGGTCGCCGGTGCCGTTCACCTGCTTGGGCTCCCAGATGTTGGCGTAAGACAGGCGGCAGGGGATAATGACTTCGTTTGCGTTCATAGTTAGTCCTCCTCGGGCTTGAAGCCCTCTAAGCGGTTGTAGGCAGGGCGCGGGTCGCTGGCTGCTGCCAGCTTGGGCGCGCCGGGTGCCCGGGTGATAAAGGCCGACATGGTCTCGGCAAACTTCTTTTTGCCGATCATCTTCTCGGCCACGGTCAGGGAGATGGGAGTGCGTGTGTACAGCATGGCCTCGTCGATGCCGTCTGCCTGCATCTGTTGGAAGGCGGCATCTTGGTCTGCCCATTTGCGGGTGCTGCGGCCCTGTACCAGCTTCCATCCGGGCAGGGTGCGGCCCTCCATCAGCGCCTGCTGTGCGTACTCTTCCAGATCTTTGGCATAGGCGGCCAGCCCTTCCAGCTTCTGCAGCCACTCGCCCAGCTCCTCGTCAGAGAGTGTAGCGGGTTCCGGGTAGGGCTCAAACCCGGCCAGCGGGTTGTACTGCTTCTGCCATGCCCGGCAGGAAGGATATGCTTTGCAGAATCTGCAATGACCTCCAGGGTGGTACACGCCCTCGCCCTTCCATGCCAGTTCGGCTGCAGGCTGCAGCACCTCCCGCGCCCAGGTGAGAAGGTCGGCCAGGGAAATCTCCCAGGTCTGGGGCTCCTCCTGCATCCGGGGCTGTACGATGCTCATGCGCACCACCTCGATCTCGTCCGTCTCGCGGAACAGCTCGTATGCGCCGAGGGCGTAGTACATGAGCTGCGGGTTGCGCTCCGGGTTCACCGGCACGCCTTGGCCGTACTTGAAGTCGATGATGTGCAGCAGCCCGCCACCGATCAGCAGGCAGTCACAGGTTCCGAAGCCCTGCGGCACCCACCGGCTCACGTCCACCTCCTGCTCGATGAATACGCCCGGGTGGCAGGAGAAACCGACCCACAGGTCATGGATGAAGCTGACGTACTGGTTGGCGGCCCTCACCATTTCAGGCGGGTCGTCTGGCTCGCCGTCCAGCCGGATTGACCCGGACAACGGGAGTGCCCCGTAGCCTGCTTCCCACTGCCGGAGGTTATTCCTCAGGTGGGCCTCGCACAGCTCATGGGCTCTTGTGCCCTCTTCGGCGTACTTGCTGGTCTCCCCGGGCAGGTGCTCGGCGGCCCGGGCGCTGGGGGTGCAGGCAATCCACCGGGCCGCGCTGGAGGCACCCAGCAGAGCGTGTTTAATTGGAGGCATTTGCGTCCACCTCGTCTTTCAACTTGAGCAACTCCTCCCAGACGCTGGTGTAGCTGTCAGGCGGCAGCTTAGAGATGGATGCAGCACCGGTGGCTTTGATGGCCGCCTGAACACCTGCCCGCTTGCCTGCCACGATCAGGCTGCGGGCCAGATCGCGGATCTTGTCTAGCATGGCAGGGTCAGGGGTAGGTGCGGAGGTCGAGGCCGCCGGTGCGGCATCCGCCTGCGAGGGAGAACCCGAGGCTTCTGCCGTTGTAGGGCTTGCCGATTCCTCTGCGGGGGCGGCTGCGGGCTCCCGTGTGGGCTTTTTGGACTTGGCGGGGGTCTGCGTCTTGGGCTTGTCCGGCTGCTGTACAGGCACGCTCTGGGGCGGCTGGAGGGGAGGGGTGTTCAGCTGCTGCAATGCGGCCAGCAGCTCGGCGGGGGTGTCGCCGTTGATGGTCAGTGTGAAGTTCATAGTCATGCTCCTTTTATAAAAAGATTCTGTCGAATCTACGCTTTGCAGTTCGGAGCTGTATCTTCGCCGTTGCGAAGCCATGCCTTTCGACGCTATGCCATTGCTAAGCTGATCTTTGCCTTTGCGGCGCACGTCCACGCGATGCTGTGCCATTGCTCCGCCTCTCTTTGCGAGGCATAGCCATTGCACAGCAGCGCTGGGCCTCGCAACGCCCTTGCTTTTCTCCGCGAAACCGGGCCGTGCCGTTGCCTGTCTTAGCTAATCAATGCCTTTGCTGTGCTTCCACAGCAGTGCTTTGCCGTTGCGTCGCACGGCAGCCCAATGCCTTTGCGGCACGAAGCCTCTCCATGCCTTGCCTTTGCACTCAGCCGAGAATCTCGTAGGTGAAGCGGCCCTTGCCGCTGTTGCGCCACTGGCCCAGGCCCCTGAGCTTGCCGTAATCCAGCCACTCCATCACCGCTTTCTCGTGGGCGTCGTCCATGCAGGTGATCTCGAACTCGCAGGTGCTGCCTGCGGGAATCTGCTCGGAGTTGGCAAGGCTCACGCGCTCGCCTTGGGCTGTCTGGGCCCGCAGGGGGCGCTGGCACTCGGTCATTTCTCCGTTAAGGATCAGGGGAATCTGGCGGGGCCCGACAAAAATCAGGCCGTCGATGATCTTCTTATATGCCGTCAGCCTGCCGGATTCGTTCACGGCTTTCTTCTTGCCCTTTTCGTCCTTGCCGCCGATGCGGCCCAGCATACCGCAGGCGTCCTTGAAGAAGCCCTTGATCTGGTAATCATACAGGATCGGCTGCCCAGCCTCGTTGCGGGGGAACACCGTCATTGCCTTGTCGGCTGCGGCATCCGCGCCCAAGGCGGCCACCTCATCCTCGATGGTGGCCGCGTCCGGGCCCTTGGACGCGATGTACTCGCGGGCCACGTTCTGATTGGCGGGCCAGGTGCCGAGCAACGGCTCGGTGAAGGTCAATCTGACTTTAAGCGTTTTCATGAGGCATACTCCTTTTTAAATTTGTCCTCGTCGATCTCTTCAATCACGAAGTCATATCTGCGGTTTTTCCATGTCCGGCTCCGGGAGACGGCCGTGTAAAAGCTGCCCAGCTTCATCCCTAGGGCGTCGGCTACCTGCTGCGCGGTGCCGCAGGCGAGAATCTCCTCTGTTCGGTGGAGGTAGGCCGTGTACCATTTCATACCCTCAGTGCATGGCGGAGGGCCTCGTCCAGCCGGAGCATATCGGCATCCGTCAAATGGCCCCGGTACTCGGTCAGATCGTCAGTGTCCACTGCGTGCACCTGCCGGGTCATGGCCATACTTGGCGCGCCGTAGCCGGTCAGAAGAACCTGATCGTAGGTGCCGTCGCCGCGGGCCAGCTGCACCGGGCTGGAGGTCAGGGGAACCACCGTAACGATGCGCGTGTTACAGTTGACTTCGTCGCTGCTGACGATCACCACCGGTCGGTCACCCCGGATCAGGCAGGTGCCCTCCCGCTTGTGGGTGGTGTCCTGCGCCCACCAAATGTCGCCCCGGCGTTTGTCGTTAAACATCGTGTGTCCTCCTCTCATGCGTCCCTGCGGCTGCTGTGCTCCGGCAGGGCAGGGTACTCGTCGTTGCGGGCGTGGTTGCGGGTGATCTTGCCGCAGCCGTGGCGACCCTTGGTCTCCTGCTCCTCGCGGTCCTGTGCCAGGAAGCCCAGCTTCATGCACAGCAGCCCGGTCAGGATCAGCACCACCGCCGTGGTAAAGGCGTTGCCGTTGAGGGTACCGTCCGTCTGTGCGGTGCCCTCGGCACCCATGCCCAGCACCAGGCCCGCACTGCAGCAGGCGACGGCCAGCCAGTGCCATACTCTCGATTTGATCTTCATAGTCGGTTCCTCCTCAGTAAAGTTTGAATTCCTGATCCAGCAGGGTGTCCAGCCGGATCGTCTTGCCCCGGCCCTGCGTGCTCCAGCCGTAGGGGTACTGCTGCGTGACCCGCTTTGCGGTGGTGCCCATCTGCTCGGCGGCCTGCCCCACCGTCAGGCGGATGCAGCCGACCTTGCTGTAGATGGCTTTGTAGGCGTCGTGCCAGGCTTCGGGGCGTTTCATGGGTGGTTACTCCTTCTTGTCCAGCAGCTTCTGGAGGGCCGCTCGGAACTTGTTTTCTGCACCTGCAGGGTTGCGCCGTTGGTTTAGCACCATGCTGACGTACTCCGGCGTGCAGCCTGCGGCTCTCGCAAGGTCGCTGCGGCTGACACCGTTATCCTTCATCAGCGCCCAGATCTCGGCCTGCCAGGATAAGTTCATAAAAATGTACCTCCTTCTTCGCGGAAAAAGTGTTTACAAAAATAAACTGTTATGCTATACTCAGATTGTCGATAAGAGTTTAAAGTCTATTTTTGTGAACCGCTGCGCTTAGTATAGTTCACTTTCGTAGACTTTTCAAGCCCTAAAAGTACATTTTGATAAACTTTGACAAATTGCACAAAGTATACGGGGGTAAACTATGTTTTATGACAGGTATCAACAGCTGTGTAAGGCGTGCGGAAAATCACCGTCCCGCGTCGCGATAGAAACGGGAATCAGCAAGGGCACCGTGTCCACTTGGAAGAACTTAGGGCGCACACCGCAGACGGCGCAGTTGCAAAAGCTCGCAGATTATTTTGGAATCTCAATCGACCAGCTGTTAGATGAAACAAAAAGCGCCCTCACGGCGGTGAACCGTGGGGGCGAATATAAGCACAGATTGCCGTTGGGAGCTACACCGTGCAATACAACGCAGGTGGCTCCGCTGCTCGGAACTGTGCGAGCGGGGTTGCCTATGTACGCAGAAGAAAATATCGAAGGGTATATTCCAATCCGGCAGGATGACGGGGCCAGCTATTTTTGGCTGAACGTCCGGGGCGATAGCATGAACGCTGCCGGGCTGGATGAGGGTGACCAGATTCTCGTAAGAGAACAGCCAGAGGTGGAAAACGGAGAGATTGCGGTCGTGCTGGTCAACGGTGACGAGGCAACGGTAAAGGCTTTTCGGCAGGAGGGAGACTTGGTGATCCTGACTCCTCGCAGCACCAACCCTGCGCATCAACCGCAGGTGTATGATCTGCGCCGGACACCCGTCCGTGTGTTGGGGCTGGTGGTAGAGAGCCGGAAGGTCTTTCGACGGTGCTGACTACCTGACTACAAAAATCTCTATAAATCCCTACGCGCAAGGCGTACGCGCTACGCGTATTCTTATTTTCTTCTGTTTAGGGTCAGAATATAGATTTACTGTAGTCATTGTAGTCAAATCCCGAAAACCCGCATGAATCCTCAGCTTTTCCTGACTACAAACGTTGCACAGGTTTGTAGTCGTGTAAATGTTGCAAACAACTATACAAATGTTGCGACTTTCAGTTGCCAGATAAAGCAAAAAACGCCCCCGGTGCGGGAACACCGAGAGCGTTTTGAATAGATCGTCTGCCCGAAGTGGGACAATACAGACCAGACACCTGTAGTGTAACACCTTCGGACGGGCTTGTCAAACCATACCCTTATGGAGGTGTAAATTTTATGGCAGAAAAGAAAAAGAGCTCGACAAAACGGGTGGCTGGCGGCGTCTATATCCACCGACAGGTGGGGCTGCCGAAGCCCCAGGTGTTTTACGGCAGGACCAAGGCCGAGGCAGAGCGCAAATACCAGGACGCTGTGCTGTCCTACAAATTGGAGTGCATGAATCCGAAAGAGAAGCGCTACACGTTCCGGGTGGTGTGCACGGCGTATGAGGAGTACATCCTGAGCGATGCGTCACCCGTCCGGCGCGGCACGATCAACGCCTACCGGAAATACTTTAAACCGCTTCGTGATTACTTCGGCGATACCGTGATGAACGACATCGACCCGCAAGCTGTCCGGGGCTATCTGGAATACCTGAAGGTCCAGGGCAAGAGCAAGCACACCGTGGCAAACGCAAAGAGCGTGCTCTCATGCGTGTTTTCCTACTGGTGCGCAAACTATCACGGCAATGCAAATCCCGTGCTCCTGACGAAGCTCCCGGCGGGTCTGCGCGAGGGCAAAAGGGGAGAGCCCACCGAAGAACAGCGGGACCTCATCAATGCTCACCCCGAGGGCTGCGGGTTCTGGGCGTGGCTGTTTGAGTACACCGGCCTGCGGATGGGCGAGGCCAACGGTCTGCAATGGAAGGACGTCGATCTGGACGCCGGTACGATCACGCCGGTGCAGGCGATGCCGTGGGACCATAATCAGCCCTACCGGGAACTGCTGAAAACGGAGAACGCCTACCGCGCCATCCCCATTCTGACGCCGCTGCGGCCCTTGCTGGAAGCCGGGAAGGCTGCGCACCAGCCGGAGGACTATGTTCTGTCCGGCACAAGCAAGCCGCTCACCCAGTGCCAGTACAGCCATCAATGGATGCTGTACTGCCGAGAGCTGGGGTTGTGTGAGAGCTACACCCGTACAACGAAGATGCCCGCATACCAGAACCGCCCGGAGCGGAGCGTGGCGAGGGTCGTGTATAAACCGTTGGTCACGGCGCACCAGTTCCGGCACCTCTTCGCCACGAACCTCTTCTACGCGGGCGTGCCGGATATGGTGGCGCAGCAGCTCCTGGGACATGCCGACATCATGACCACCCGGCGTATCTACCAGCACCTCCGGGATGGGGAGAACAAACAATACACAAAACTGTTGGATGCTTACGTCAGCGGCAAAAGCGGGGACTGTCAGAAAAAGTACGAGACGCCAGAAAATTGCCGATAATTCGTAAAACAACGGTGCTTCGAGTCCCCTCCCTCGCACCAGAAAAACTCTACGAGACATCGAAGAAAATTCGATGCTTCGTGGAGCTTTCTTTTTGCCGTCGTGTCAGATACTGCCAGATACTGCCGCAAAATGCCTGATTTTGCGGTGCCATTGTAGGGAGACTGTAGGGTGAAAATGTCCGTTTTGATGGGCGACGACTTCTGTCGGATTGTCCTGTCGGCCGCTTGCGCAATGGGCGGGGGTGTGGTATGCTGAAACAAAAACAGCGGGCATCCGGCCGAAACTGCGCCGGGGAAGGGAGCGATCCGATGAAGATCACAGTATATCTGGGAGCCAGCGAGGGCAATGACCCGGCGCTGAAAACAGCCGTGCAGGAGCTTGGCCGCTGGATCGGTCAGAGCGGCAACGCGCTGGTCTACGGCGGCTCCCGCAGCGGACTGATGGGTCTGCTGGCTGACAGCGTATTAGCCGCCGGCGGGCAGGTGACTGGGGTGGAACCGCGGTTCTTTGTGGAACAGGAGCTGCAGCACAACGGTCTGACCGAACTCATCGTCACGGAGAATATGGCCCAGCGCAAGGCGAAGATGATCGAGCTGGGCGATGCATTCGTGGCGTTTCCCGGCGGCACCGGGACGCTGGAAGAGATTGCAGAGGTCATGTCCATGGTGTCGCTCCGGCAGCTGGATGCGCCCTGCATCCTCTACAATCTCAACGGCTACTACGACAGCCTGAAAGCCTTGCTGAACGAGATGATCTGCAAGGGACTTTCCTCGGCCCAGCGGCAGGCAGGGATCCATTTTGCGGCAGACCTTGCCCAGATCCGTGCCTTGCTGGAATCAGATAAAAACCACTGAACAGGAAAAAGCCTCTGCACCGGAAAACCAGTGCAGAGGCTTTTTGCAAGATTTCAAGCAACCTGTGTGAGTGTTCAGACTCAGGCGGCAGTGGTAGAAGCAGCCTCGCTGGATGCAGCTTCGGAAACAGCAGCCTCGCTGGATGCAGCCTCAGAAGAAGCAGACTCGGTCTCCGCCTCGCTGGAAGCGGCCTCGGAAGAAGCAGCCTCGGAAGAAGCAGCAACAGAAGAGGACACAGCCTCAGAGGTAGAAGCAGCAGCGGTGGAAGAAGCAGAACCGCCGCAAGCGGTCATGCCGGCAGCCAGAGCCAGAGCAACAACAGCAACAGCAACATTCTTGAGTTTCATATCTCTAATCTCCTTGTTTCTCAAAAAATATCTTCACAGAGGGCCTTGTGTACGGGGCCTGTCTGCAAGGCAATATTCTAGTCTTTTTTACAAAAAAATCAAGAGGATTTTAGGCAAAGATTGCAATATTTCGGGAGAATCTACGCTTTTGTTATAATTTTGCGCCAAAAGTCGAACACTTTTTGGTAAACTGCTTTCGTAAAGATTCCACCTTTGGAGCTCGTGGAAAAGAATCTTAGTGGAGATGACAGTTCTGTGACGATTTGTCGTGCTGCTTCCCGGAAAAAAAGTGAAGGTGCCGCTTGGGGCCGAACCCGCAGAGGACGGGGAAGAGGACATCTCGTTCTGACATTCGCAAACCTCTTTTTGTAGTTGTTGCATGAAGAAGAGCCTGCGGGGAAACCTGCAGGCTTTTCTGCCGCGCGTTCACCTTTTGCGCTGCCGGAACATAAAATGGGCAAAGGGGGAATGCGTTTTGAACCAGATCGTTTTTGCGGCCGGGGTGCTGCTGTTCCCGGCGGTGTGCACCACACTGGGGGCGGCCGGGGTGTTCCTGCTGCGTCGGTCGGCGGCACCGCGCACCCAGCGG
>OLNY01002646.1_pt1 | contig 12234 bp, 8 predicted proteins | sample 1671981 | NCBI WGS metagenome assembly OLNY01 (sample SAMEA3136632, study PRJEB25190) | human gut metagenome | biome: human gut; feature: human-associated habitat; material: faeces | place: Austria | collected 2013 | reverse complement strand
TTATCGACTTTTCTTCGGCAGGGTTTGTCTTCTTAACGGTCTTCTCTTTCTCGGCGGTTTTCGCTTTCTTGGCAGCCTGTAATTTACTGGCTTTCTTTCTGTTTGAGTTTGCCGTATCGTGCATCTCCTTTCTGTAAATTTCTTATACATTTAATATGCTGAAAAAATTAAAAACGAGGCGATTTTTTGCGAAAAAATTTTGACGAAAATAAAAAAAATCTCTACGCCGAAACGTAGAGAATAAAATGTCGTGATAACTCGCCGTGCCGTTTAACTCATCGACGGACGGGAAACTGCGGTCAAACTTACTTTCCCGTCGGTCTGAAGGTAATTTGACGTGTACGCGGGAGTTAGAAATCCCGTCCGTGTCTGATGCAAGCGAGCGTAAGCTCGCTGCATCACGACTGAAGTCACGAGAATGCGACGGCTAAATTTTTTTCAAAAAGAAAAAAAAGAAGCATTTTTTGCTTCTTTTTTAGATTTCCAAAGCATCAGGAAGCCTTAAACTGTATTTCCGCATCTCTTCCAGCAGGTATGCTGTGGACGTCGGCAGCTCCTTCTCCTGAGCGATTGGCAGCGTCTGCAGCAGCGCTTCTGCGTCCATCAGGCCGAGAGCCACAAATTTTGATAAGGCAACATCATCTCCGCCTTCCGCAAACGCTTTTGCGATTTTTACCGCATTGTTTTGAAGGTATTTTTTCGCATCTGACGAGCATTCCAGGAGGTACAGCTCCAATGCTACGTTCGCTTTGTTCTGAAAATCCTGCAGCGTTCCAAAAATGAGGCGGTATGACAGAAACCGGCTTATCTCATCTGTATCGCTGGCGAGAGCTGCGTGCACCATATTCTGGATGACAAACATATTGATATAATTATTGATACATTTTGGGAGTCTTATGCTTCTGCCGTTGTATGTCAGCAGGAATGTTTGCTGTGCTTCTCCTGTCTGGAGAAATATTTTCCCTTTGCTTAACTGAATTTCGTCTGTCCGGTAGAATATCGTGGATTCTTCTTGGATTAACCCATACAGTAATGACGACAATGTTTCGTCTACATCTTCGCCAATCGGCTTTGTCCAAACAATCTCCTGTACGTTTGACCGGAAAGTTAAGTCTTCTCCGCATTTTTCTATCCCTTTCCCGAGAGTAATTTTTTTAAGCGTCTTGCAGTCAGCAAAAGCAAAACGCTTCAATTGTGTCACGGTATCCGGAATAGTAAGTTCTTTAACATGGCAGAAATCAAAAGCATGGCTTCCGATTATATTATACGGTTCCGTCAGCGTCACTACGTCTACTATCTCTCCGTCCTTTCTGGCGTCGTAGTATTTGTTCAGCATCTTAACACTCGCCGATGCATCTACAGAATACGGCGAACGGTATATTGTTTTGAACTCTTTACTATCTGTGTTTGGCATTTTTTATGCTCCTTTCTTGCTGCTTTTGTAATTAGTATGCGGGATTTTTAAAGGAAAGAAAGAATGGTTTTGCTGGCAACACAAAAGCCGCAGGCTATCCTGCGGCATGTTTGCGGGTATTTTCTCACATCTCCAAAAATCCAAGCAACTCAGCCGGCGTAACCGTCTGCGCCACCCTTGTCATATATTTCGCATACACTCCCATGATTGAATCTCCGTGATTCCACTTGTCAACCTCTTCGGTATTCAGCCAAAAAGCCTTTTTCGCTTTTCTCGCAATCGCCTTCACGTAATCCTCGCCGCTGGCGTTTTTATTGTTTCTCGCGTCACCGATGAAATAAATGTAAGAATCACCGGTCACCTCACTCATATGTTCGTTGTAAAACGTCCTGAACGGGACTTCATAGTTAGAATACGCCCCGGAACGCGGGATTGCATCCAATACAGACTTGACTGTCTCATTCGGGTTGTCCGTATCAAAAAACTTTGATATGTCATACAGCCTGTTTGTAAAAGCATAAGTCTTACAGCCTCCGGGGAAGGCCTCCTTCATCGCATGCATAAATACCAGCATCATTTCAGACGCATTCTTACAGGAGCCTGACACATCAAGAATCAATATCAGGTTTGATTTCTGTCTTACCGGTTTCTGATGGATAAGCCTTAACGGAACACCTCCCGTCTGGCAGCTTTTCTTGATTGTAGCCGGAATGTCAATCCTGGATGCCTTATTGGCACGTATTTTTCTTGACATTTTTGTCCTGAATTTTCTTGCGTTGTCTTTAATGTAATCTGCAATCTGCCGCTTTTCGGCTTCTGTCATTTTTGAAAAGTTCTTTTCAAGAACCATATCCCCGACATGTTTTGACCGGACTGCATTTTTGGCAAGTGCTTTATTAAACTCTGCACGATGTGAAAGAGACTGTTCTTTTACTATCTCGTTCATCCGGTTCTGGAATTTCCTGTCTTCCTCTTCCATTTTTTTCTGCATTGTCTTTATGTCGTTTTCAGTCTGTGCAATCTGGCTGTTCAGGCTCTTTGCGTCATCCTTGATTGCCTTCAGCTGCTTTCCGCGCTCTCTGATGGCTTCCATCAATTCACTACTGTTTGGCTTCATGCAGGCTTTCATGGAAGCAGCTTTCACTTCTTTCATAAGCTGGCTCTGCTCCGGTTTGATTCCGCTTTTCACTGTCTCTACGAGATTTTTAAGGTGCTTCTGCCCTTCCAGGCACTCATCAAGGTTTTTAATACTCTTCTGCAGCTCTTCTGTCTGTTGTGCTTTTCTTACTTCTTTTGATTCTTTCTGTCCGGCTTCTCTCTGCTCCATCAGTTCTTTCTGACGCCCGGTCAGCCGCTGCAGCTTTTCATTTATTTTTTGTTTGTTCTTTTCATGCTCATTTTTTGCATTTCTCTCTTCGCGATGCCTGTGGTAATACCTTTCAACAAATTCTTCATAGACCTTATTGAACATCAATGCTTCCTGATAACTGTGTGTTATCATTGCCGAAAGCAGCTTTTTAACATCCATCTGCCCGCCATGCATATCACTGATAACGGAAAAAATCTCAGATGAATTACAGATATATCCAAGGCTGCTGAAATATTCGCAGGCCTCAAAAATAAATTCATACAGGTATGAAGAATCGTCACCGGCGCTGCCGGCAGAGTTTTCTGCCAGCATAGTCTCGTCAATGTCTTCCATCATGCATACGCCGGTTGTTACTTCATTGCATCGGTCAATCATAGGGCATGTTTCGCATCTTCTTGCCATACCAAGTCCTCCTTATCCAGCAATCACTCCCGCATAGGATTCGACAGTCTTTCTGATAATACCCATATCACGTCTGTCCTTGGCGAGCAGGCCAATGGAATTCATTACTTTTACCTTATTTGCATCATTCCTTAAAAAGTTTGCCCAATCTACCGCTTCTGAGATAGACACCGGATGTTTGAGGCTTTCCTCCTGTAATGATACGATACAGGATGCAATACCGGCAGCCACTTTGTCATTTACTTTGGCATTATTTTTCAGGATTTCGATGATTTCCTCTCGGGTTTTCTTCGGGATATACAGATATCCGCATCGTCTGCGCATAGCACCCGACAATTCACGGTACCCGTTTGATGTAAGGAAGACGATTGGCTCCTGGCCTTCCGGACAGTCTACCGCTCCAAGCTGCGGGATATTGATGCCGTATCTCTCAAGGTATTCATACAGCATGTACTCAGTTTCTTCTGATGACTTATCAATTTCATCAATCAAGAGCAGCTTTCTTCCGGTACCATTAATTGTCTGCAGAACCGGACGTGGAATCAGGAATTCTTCGCCGTAAAAATCAACATCCCCGGATACTTTTTTGATTGCTGCATTTACGTTAAGGTCTTTAATCTCTTCATTGATTTTTGGTTTTACAGCTTCCAATGTCAGCAGCTGACGCTGATAATCGTAATCGTATAAAATATCATCTTTTGTAAGCCCGTCATACATCTGCAGACGCAGGAACGGCAGACCAAGCATTTTTGCAACGGCAATTGCCAATGAAGTTTTACCGACACCAGGGTCTCCTTCAATCAGAACTGGCTTATTTAATGATAATGCAGCGAATACTGCATAGCAGATATCATCATTTGGAATATATCCATTATCTTTTAATCCCTGTCTAATTTCATCAATTGTTAACATAATATAATTATTGTCTCCTTATTTTTAAATTCTCAGAGGCCTTATTTCCTCTGGCATATTTAATATGCTGAATTTCTGCAGAAACGATATTTTTTTACGGATTTTTTTGTGTTTCCATACAGAAAAAATTGGCACTCAGACCAATACCAAGCATATCCAAAATTCAGCATATTATTTTTGCAAACAATAAACACGAAAGGAGTTTTTAAATGGTAGAAATAAAAACAGAACGAGCAAGCTATTATATTTCAACACATGGAAAATGTGAGTACATTGATATTGAACCAGGAACTGATACTTTTACGTTTTTGTCTCCGGAATCCTTGAAGGATATCGTGCATCAAGCAAAATCTCAAAGCTATTTATGGCAGAATATCAGTATATGTAATCACCTTACACATGGTCTTGTATATAGGCTCAAAGGTATAGAACAGACATTCCCCGATGTAAAAACGCTTATCATTGAAGATGATATCGGAGCCATACATATAGACAACCGTATGTTTCCAAATGTAAATCATATCATTTCCAATAATAAGCGATACATTAACGATGTTCCTATGCTCATCGCACAAAGTGATGAACCAGGATATCTAATGAACGCCTTTTGCATAAAGCGTGGAGAAACAGTTGATTTGCGTAATGTCAAATACATTTGCAATGGTGCATTTTCAGGATGCCATATTTCAAAAGTCATCAATTCTGATGATGTCTGGGGATGTGAAGAAAATGCATTTAAAGATTGCAAGTTTCTGTTTAATGATGAAGAATATGCTGACGGTACAATAAAATTCGGAAAAGTAATCGTATCAATAAAGCCAGGACTGACTAAGCTTAATATTCCTAATGATATTGATATTTATTCGGCATGTGAGTTTCCAGGCAGTATTAAAGAGGTAAGTTTTGATTCTTTTGACTGTCTGGCGAAATTCAAATGGTATCTTGAAAAATATGATATTGATACAATAAGTATCAATGACAAGCATGCATTAGAAACGCCAAATATATCACAGTATTTCGGCAACATAAATGCAAAAAACATCAATATCACAAAAGAAAACAAATTCCTCAAATCAATTGATGGCGCTATATTTACTGCAGACGAAAAAATATTGCTATATTGTCCACAAAATAAAGACAGGTATACTATACCATGCAAAACAGAGACTATCGGGTCATATGCATTTTCAGGATGTCACATAACGTCCATAACAATTCCAGACACAGTTAGCGGCATCGGCTCTTATGCTTTTTATGGATGCGAAATGCTGACAGAGGTTAAGCTTGGAAACGGCATTACTGATTATGGGGAATTTGGTGCTTTCGGAATCTTTCAGAATTGTACTGGCTTAAAGCATATAGAAATTCCATCATGCGTTACTGCAACATGTGAAAATATGTTCCATAACGTCAATCTGGAATCCGTGGTATTACATGAAGGCCTCCGGTATATCGGGCGTAATTCATTCAGAAACGTCACAGTTGACACCATAACGCTTCCGGCATCATTAAAGATGATAGCGCCAGATAACTTTCATGGCGTAAAAGTTTTCAACATCTGCGGCGATGTCCCTGTAGGACTGATTGTAGATATTGCAAAAAGCACACAATCATACAGTAAACGTATAGAGGCAATTAAGATTAACAACGAAGATGTCATTTTTGTATTGAATATGATGCAGGACGGGCAGGCAAAAAAGCTGTATTTCACAAGATATATCAGCACCTGGCAGGCAAATAAGCTTGATTACCTCCTAAGCACCTTTAAGACACTGCCTGATGACTATCTGGTAGATTTATGTAAAAATATCAATGACCCCGAACTTTCAATAAGGTCTATCTTAACGCTGTATAAGCATACTCACAAAAACGGACTGAGAAAGCTTTTACAGATTATGTCAAATTCAATCCTAAAGCATTGCCTCAACATGCAAAATAACGAACTGACGATAGAGCTTTTATCAATGAAAATATTTACACAGCAAGAGCTTCACGAACTGCTGAAATTTGCACAAGAACAGAATGATACGGTTCTTACGGCAGCAGCATTAAATGCACTGGCAGACTGTAACGATGCTTCTGATTTTATCATTTAACTTTCCCCGGCAGAAATCTGCCGGGATTTTTTTTGCAAAAAAAAGAAGCGGTGATGTTATCACCACTTCTCTTTGCTATTTAGAAAAACATCATCTGACCGCCCTGGCCTTCAAAAAGTAAGTCTTCAATATTGACTTCTTCAATATTATCAGTTTCTTTCTTTGCTTCAGGTTCATATTTTGATAAGATACCCTTCTCAATCATATCTGTAAAAAACTCATCAAAGCACTGATTGATAAATTTCCTCTCATCCTTTCGCGGATAAGCGACCATCACGCCGGAAACTGCACATTCAGCATGTCCTACGAGATAATCTGAGCGTCTGCCATCCAGCTTATCTTTGACATAGCATGCAAAAGCACGGGCAAACATCTCATGAGCAGATGACCAGTAACCGTTACCGGCTTTTTTGTATTCACCATCAAAGAACTTTGATGACTCATAGAAAAATGTCTCCTTTCCGTCCTGCTCTTTGAATGCTTTAACCAGCTTTTTAACAGATTCTGGCATCTTTGACAGGTTAGCAGATGCAAATCCATGCACACCGAATTGCTCTGCGATATACGCGTCCATTGCATGACCCCATTCATGAGCCAGAGAGCCAGCACCACGCTTTTTAGTCATGTTGATGACATTTTTGTCCAGTTCATAATGCGCCATAGCGTTACCGCGTCCACGTGCTCCGAAAGCAATTGCCAATCCACCTCCAAGACTAATATCTTTTGGAGAAATACATACAGCCTTATACAGGTCTTCAAAAGCGTCATAAGCCATATTTATAGAGCCAATACGGTCTTTTGAAGTAGTATAATTGCCAAATTCTCCTCCACGCAGTCCATATCTTGCCATCAGTACTCCGCCATCAGAAAACTTGAAGAAGTTATAGCTGCTGCCGGTTCTCTCAATAACTGAAAGATGCGGCGGCAAAAATGTTTCTTTCTTTGCATCTTCTTTTTCAGATAATCTTTTGGATTTATCTTTGGCAATAATATTTTTTGCCTCAAGCTCTGACAGTGCAACGCCGATACGGGTCTTTTTGTTGTACATCGGAACGTATACGGCATTCTCATCCGATTCAGCAAGAAGTGAAGTATAGTTTGCTGTATCAAAGAATGTTACAATACTATTCGGAAGTGTAATAACATTTTTGAAACGCTTATCATCAAATTTTTCGCTGCACATGTTTTCAGCAGTACATTTGATGATTTCATACTTTTTGCTCTCCTTTTCGTCAAGGGTAGCCATGAACATGGATGCGTCGCTATCCTTCTTGATACGGTCAATATGATACACATATCTTAATACCGTATTACCGTCAAGAAGCTGCTTTGCGATGCTGCTGGCATACTTCCAATGCTTGTCTTTCGGGTCATCAGAAGCCTTTTCCAGATACTTAAAGATTCCGGGAATCTCGCTGTCTGAACCTTTATAGAACTTCTTGATGTCATCAAGAGTCCTGCACTCTTCCGCATCTGACTTGACATCAAGGACAAAGGACATATATTCCTCAATCCCAATGTTTTTAACTGGCTTAGGTGCAACTGCATCACGCATCTGGTCTCTCCAGAAGAGAACTTCACGCGGGATACCCTGTTTTTCAAGAGCTTCATATTTAGGATGTTTCCAGAGGGCAGCTTTTCTTGCCATCTTGCTCTGTTCATCCTCTGTTGCCTCTTTAAAAATTGCCCATATATCTTTTTTTGCTCCGCCAATCTTCTGTCCAAAATCGTTCAGTTTTTTCATAATTTTCATTTCCTTTCTTTGTTCTTTCTTTGTTTGTGTTACAAATCTAATATGCAAAACTTCCCGTAACACAAAAAAGCCCGGCAGGATATGCCGGGCGCGTGTTTAAATATTAAATTTTGTTGATTTTTTAGGGGATTTTTTCTTCTGTTCTTCAAGCAGATATGATACAAGCACCACCATCTCTTTTTCACTTGCAAGCTTGATAAAGTTATCAAGACTTTTTGATGCAAAAAATCCAAAACTGAAAAAACGTATCAGCTGCTTTTCATCACCATTTTCAAACAGACGCTTGACAATGCTCTTTTTGGCATTTTTCAATAGTTGTTTATAGCAATCCTTTTTTGTGATGTCATACAAACATATCATCATATCCTGCCGTAAACTTTTATCGATGGCATTCATGCCATCTTTCTGAAACAGACCATCAATCTCATCTTCCGGAACTACGTCGTAAAAGGAAAACAGTTCATCAAGACGCGCCGCCAATTTAGAAGGCATGTGACGCGGAAGATAATATGTCTTGCCATTCACGATTAAGGTTATGATTATTTCACCGTCAGCCTTACGATGTGAATATGTAGACGTAACTGCCTTCAATAAACCATAGGGAACTCTTTTTCCTGTTACATGTATTACTGTTGCCTGAGAGAAATTGTAATTACCAACATATTTTAATGATTTCGGCAATGTAATTTCATGTGCTGGATATCCAGAAAGTGCACCGCTTTCTATGGATTCAAGCCCTTCGTTTAAAACAAGTTTGTTTATCTTGGAATTACTGAACATATTCTTAGATAAACCTTTCACATATCCAGGAATTTCAAGCTCTGAAAAAGTTCCACACGATGAGAATATGCCATTACCACAGCATTGTTCAAAATGTGTCATTGTATGGTTAAATTCAACTGCTGATAACTTGCATTCACAAAAAGCATTAGCATGTATATAGCATAATGATTCTGGAAGCTTAACAGAGCTTAATGACGCTCCATAAAATGCATTATCCCATATAGTCTCAGTACCTTCCGGGATTTCATATCTTCCCTTTATATTGTTCTGAAAATATACTAATACTTTTTTGTCTTTTGTAAAAACGGCATTATTTACAGTGCAGTAAAATGGATTATCTACAATATTTAATTCCTTTACTCTACAAGCATAATTTAAAATATCCTGCATTTGGAGAAAAGTAAGATACGATGTATCTTTTATTGTCAATTTGCCTTTTATGCCTGGAATATATCTGAGCTGGTTTATATCATAAATAATTACTTCTTTATTATCATCTTCACCAAATGAGAGATTATCCACCGCAACATTTATATCACGCGGTATTTCAACAACACTGTCATCATTAACAGCAACCAGGATTCTGTTATTAATTGTAAAAACACCATTCACGTATTTTTGCTCATTGAATAATACTGGATATCCATAAAATGATTTTTTGCTGCAGCTGGTAATATCACCTGTATTGATAATGTTTTCAGATTGGCAGCCATCAAACGCATAATCTTCAATTTTCGTTATGCCGGCCATATCAATCACATAATCTTTACTATGGCAGAAAACATTTTGCAGGATGGCTTGTCCGTCATTGCATTTGCGAGCCAGCATGCCACCAGAAAGATGCGTTTTATTCTTTGATACCACCTGTTTAAGATTAGGAAACATCATATTACTGACGTAAACATCAATCACCATTTCTGTAATGACTAAAGTCTCAACATTTGGAAACTGCTTTTTAACAGACCTGAAGTCATACATCACGTAATCAGCTTCTATTTCATGTGAATTTGAAATAAGTGTAAGAGTCTGCACGTCATCATCCACATCAATATCAGTACAAATTAACGTATATGAATATTTGCTTTTTGGCCTTTCAGTGTATAATGTAACTTTACCACCTTGGGTTTTGATTTCATTTAACATTTTCTTTCTTCCTTTCTTTGTATTTTACATACACAATATGCAGGATATCTTTTACATACAAAAAATGCCGCAGAATATCTGCGGCTGCAAAAACAGACTGAACACGCTTATTTCGAAAAATCAATCCGATGAAGCAGGATATCACCCATTGCCGAAGCCAGGCAAAAAATCAGATTTCTTTCGTTGATTTTTGCATTGTATGCAACCTGAAACGCGTAGTCTGGGTTGTTTTCTGAAAGAACCCTGATTTCAGTATCGGTATTAAGATTGCTATCCGAAACACATTGTATTCCGATTTTATCCATCGCGGACATTAAATCTTTGGTAGATACTGGCACCGTTAAGCCAAGAACTCGTCTTACGACTTCGGCACATTCTGCCATCTCGTATCGCATATTTTCATATTTAACATATTCGTTCATTTTTTCTCCCTTCTTTTAACAGGCAGCAATTGGCAGCTACCATAATTATACATACAATATGCCGAATTTCGGCAACAAGAAAAAGCCGGCACTAAACGCCGGCATAATTTCTTCAGATGACAAATTTTTGACTGTTATTTTTAGTTTTTAGTTTATCCAAAACACATGCTGCCAATACCGGAGCATCTTCTGTTATCTGTAAAATGCTTTTTAACCTTGCGGAAGATAAGATATCAAGATTGATGAAATCAATAAAATCATCATAACGCTCTGTTTCTATGTATCTTTCAAGCATACTTACAGCATATTTTTTTACATATTCTTTTGCCTGTTCATCTTTGCAGTCTTTATATATTGCAAGTGCAGTATCCTGCTTTTCATCCATGCTTGAAGAATACATATAAAAACGATTGGTGATATCATTTTTGCCTGCAAGAAAATCAAATATTGCATATTTTATTGTGTCAATATGCTTGTGTTTTAAATGTTTTGGCACGTAGAATGTTTTGCATACTCCGACATCCTCGCGGGCATCAATAGTCAATGCGGTAAACGACCGATTACTTCTGGCAGCGGGCGGAAGGATTATGGCAGTAAGCATATCTCCTGTAAAATGTTCTGCATATACATTTTTTGCAGATGATAAGGCACACCTTCCGATTTCGGATACAGTTTTAGGGATTGATATGCTTTCCAGCCCTAAACACATCATAAAACTGTCTTCTCCTATTATTTCAAGGTCTTCGTTCAATGTGATTTCTTTAAGCTGGCTCCCGTAAAATGCACCTCTTCCAATGCTTTTTACCTGCCTTGGAAAACTAATTTTTTCAAGACCTGAATCTGCAAATGTATACCATGACACTGAAGAGCCGACATGCGTCAGTCCACACCCAAAATCAATTGTTTTCAGGTTTTCACAATCTGCAAAGGCATTATCACTAATCAGCCTCAATGTTGACGGAAATTTTACAGAATTAATTTCGCAGTACCTGAACGCTTCACGCTCAATCTTAGTGACTCCCTCAGGAAGTTCAACCATACCTGTTTTTTCAGCTAGGCACGCAACTACTGTCGTCTTAGTTTTATTATACACAATATCATTCAGTGTCACAAAGTTCTTATTATTGACAACTTCAATATGCTTAACACCATATCCTGTTATATCCTTAATTTCGCCACTGTCTATATCATTGCATCCATCAATAATAAGTGTTTCAGGCAGATTTCCATCATAATAATCGCAGCAGAATTTAGATGTCTTTAATGTCATTTTTTTAATTTGGCTAAAATCAAGACCATGAGCCATACACTTGGTTTCCTCTGGTATCACGACATTATCGGCTGTTTTATCTAAAGCAATAACAATACAGCCGGCCATTTTAACTCCATTACTAAATGGCTGTTCTAAAAAATATGACCCGTCAAAAGCATGCTCTTTACATTTAATGTAATCTGTATCACAGTTTTCAAGAACGCGGCTTTGACATCCCCAAAATGCTCCGTCTTCAATCTCTTCAATTCCGCGCATATCTATCGCCTCGGATGTATTCCAGCCAAAAACATTAATAAGACTGCGGTTAAATTTATTGAGAAGCAGTTTATTTTGTTTTACGACATAATGGTTATTACAAGATATAACTTCTTTCACATTTGGAAACATCTGATTTGGTAAACACAAATCACCGCATGTATCAAGGATTACAATTTTAGAGACATTTTTAAACTGTTTTTTATTGTCATCCAGACAAAAATCAAATACCATCAGATACAGTTCCGTAACGTCATCTTTAATGTCTAAGTCATAGCAGCACTCTTTATTACTACCTTTATTTTCAATGTAGAGTACAACACCAGGCTGTGCATCATATTTTATGTATTTGTCCATCTTTTTTTATTCCTTTCTTTTTAAATATTTTTTAGATTTACAAAAACAATATGCT
>OLNY01002642.1_pt1 | contig 12249 bp, 10 predicted proteins | sample 1671981 | NCBI WGS metagenome assembly OLNY01 (sample SAMEA3136632, study PRJEB25190) | human gut metagenome | biome: human gut; feature: human-associated habitat; material: faeces | place: Austria | collected 2013 | reverse complement strand
TCTCTGGACAACTGTACAGTTGTCCCTGTAATTCTCATATAATTTTTTTGATTTTTTAAGTAAATTTTCCGAACACTTGTTAACTATCATTTGAATGATCCTTCCTCAATTTGCACTGCTTATTTCTACTATTATACTCAAAAACAGCAGCCTTGTATATAGCTGCTGTTTCCAAAACTTCAGTAAAATTACATTTTCGCCCTTACCATAAAAAGCCAAAAGCTTCCGATGCATACCTGAGGAAAGACTCACTATCTTTCCCCTCTTTTTCTTAATTTCATGCGTATCCATTTAAGCATCTGAATAATCGGAAGGCTGGCAAACGCATACAGATATACGCATCCAAGCTGCATCAGGTTCAACGTCTCCACTTTAAACAGAAAATGAAGTCCAGGAACCGTCAGTACTGCTGTAATAAGTACTGACCCAAGTGCAAATGCTCCCTGAAGCCATTTATTATTAAAGAAACGTTTTGTAAAGATAACCGGATGATCCGATTTGCAGTTAAATCCATGAAACAAACGTGCCAGGCAAAGTGTTCCGAAAGCGTAGGTACTTCCCAGCAATGCACCATTCTGGTAATATCCTGTCAAAAATCCAATCATTGTCATCACACCGATCACAAAACCTTCCAGCCCGATCTTACCAAGAAAATCTTTTGTCAGTATTGACTCGTCTGCAGATCTTGGTTTCTCATTCATCACCTCACTGCTATGAGGCTCCACACCCAGTGCGATTGCCGGAAGGCTGTCTGTCAAAAGATTGATAAACAGCAGATGCACCGGTGCAAAGGGAACCGGAAGTCCTGCAAGCGATGCACAAAGAACTGCCAGAATCGCGCCAAAGTTTCCTGACAAAAGAAACTGGATCGCATACTTGATATTCTGATATAAATTTCGCCCATTTTCCACTGCTTTTACAATTGTTGCAAAATTATCATCTGTAAGTACCATTGCTGCGGCATCCTTTGCAACCTCGGTTCCAGTCACTCCCATTGCGACACCAATGTCTGCCTGCTTCAATGCCGGAGCATCATTCACACCGTCTCCGGTCATTGCCACGATCATCCCTTTCTCCTGCCATGCACGGACGATACGGATCTTGTGCTCAGGTGACACTCTTGCATACACAGAAATATTCGGAACAAATTCCCTCAGCTGCTCATCACTCATATTTTCAATATCAGCACCCTCGCATGCCTCCGACAGATCATGTAAGATTCCAATTCTCTTTGCAATTGCCGCTGCTGTGATCTTATGATCTCCCGTTATCATGACCGGTCTGATTCCCGCTTTTATACATTCTGCAACTGCAGCCTTTGATTCTTCCCTGGGCGGATCCATCATAGCAATCAGGCCAAGAAATACCAGATGTTTCTCATCTTCCATCGTCAATATATGATTCTCCGGAATTTCACGATAAGTAAACGCCAGTACCCGTAACCCTTCCATCGAAAAATCCTGATTCTGCATCTGGATCTTTTCTTTATCTGCTTCTGTAATTTCCCGGACTCCATCCTTTGTCCAAATCCTCTCTGTCAGTTCCAGAAGCCTGTCAACAGCACCTTTTACAATCATCCTGTTCTCGCCATCGATTCTGTGAAGTGTTGACATCATCTTACGGTCACTATCAAAAGGAAGCTCTCCTTCTCTTGGATAAAGATTTCTTACATCGGCAGCCTCTATTCCGCATCTGCTGCCCAGATTGATCAATGCCGTTTCCGTCGGATCTCCGATCTCCACTCCATTTTCATTTGTTGAATCATTACATAAAATGCTGTAGTCCAAAAGACATCTCTGCGCCGGATCTGCTACATCAATTGCATCTGCTGTGATTCTTTTTCCATCAATATAATAATCTTCTACTGTCATTTTGTTCTGTGTGAGTGTTCCGGTCTTATCCGAACAGATAACAGAAACGCTTCCAAGACCTTCCACAGCCTGGAGCTTACGAATGATCGCGTGCTCCTTTGCCATCTTCTGTGTTCCGAAAGAAAGGACGATCGTCACGATGGAGCTTAAAGCTTCCGGAATCGCTGCGACTGCAAGTGCTACTGCAAACATAAATGCACTGCTGATCTTCTCACCGCGGAATACACTGATCGCAAACAGAATTCCGCAAAATATCAGGATCAGAATGGAAAGCTTCTTTCCAAAATCATCCAGATTCGCCTGAAGTGGCGTCTGTTTTTCCGAAGTCGATTTCAGAAGTCCCGCAATCTTTCCAACCTCTGTCTGCATTCCTACATTCGTTACAACCGCTCTGCCACGCCCATATGTGACAAAGCTTCCGGAAAACAGCATATTTGTCCGATCACCAAGCGGTGCTTCCTCCAAAATAGTGTCCATACTCTTTTCAACTGCAAGACTTTCTCCGGTAAGAGCACTTTCATCGACCTTAAGACTTGCATTTTCAAGCAGTCTTCCATCGGCCGGGATCATATCACCTGCTTCAAGAAGGATCACATCTCCTACAACCAGTTCTCTTGCCGGGAGCTGTACCGCCACACCATCACGTAATACCTTTGCCTCCGGTCCGGAAAGCTTCTTTAAGCTCTGCAGGGACTGCTCAGCCTTTACTGTCTGCACAGTTCCCAAAATCGCATTGATCGTAATAACGATCACGATAACTGCTGCACTTTCCACATCTCCAAGCATACCGGATATCACTGCCGATGCGATCAGGATCAGCACCAGAAAATCCTTATACTGTTCAAAGAAGATCTGCAAAATACTTTTTTTCTTTCCTTCTGCAAGCTCATTCCATCCGCACTTCTCTCTGGACCGTCTGACCTGTTCATCGGTAAGCCCTGATTCCCTGCTTTCCACACGCTCGAGAACTTCTTCTGCTGTCTGCTGATAAATTTCTTTCATTACCTTTGCCTCCTTTTTTGCAAATATTCACCAACTGTAATTTTTTTATGCAATAAAGGATTTTTTTGATAAAAGGATATAAAAAAAGAAACCCTTATTGCACAACAAAAAATGCAATAAAAGTCTCACCATTTCCCTGCAGCGCCGGATGTTTCCACCGTACTGACGACACTGCAAACGCAGATTTCCAAACGTAGGTTACTCCCCTTTATCAGTTTTAATAGTATAACAGGATCGGTACCTCTGTCAAGATACTTTATAAATCACACCTTTCAAATATGATACTCCGGTAACAGAAAAACTCCCATTTTTTGAATGGAAGTTTTTCTGTTACCCTGAAAGTATTATAGGCCTGCAGCCGTTTTATTACCTTTTAAGATTTATTACTCTGATCAGCCACAATATTTCCCTGTACAACTCTTCCCTGATCTTTTCCTTTTCTCAGCCCTCGAACTACCTGCACATTTCCAAGAATCAGATAATCCATTTCTCTCTTAGTGACTTTCGCAAAATTTTTCTTTGAAACAAAATAGAAGGTAACTCCCATCAACACCCACACGATCAGTGCTGCAAAGGACTGTGGAGCCATGAATGCAGGAGAACCGGGCACAATCAGAAGCAACAATATTGCGACAGAGATCACGCAACCGCCCATTGCTACTGCCGGATGGATTTTATTTGTATTTGTATCTGTATCATCGCCATATTTTTTCAGAAGAATATAAGCACCTGCACAGGTAAAGAAATATCCGAACGCAGTACCTACGGAACACATATCTACAACCTAGCCGATCACTTCTCTGCCGAAAAATGGGCAGATACAGCAGATGATCATGGTAAACCCAACACATATGGACGGAGTTTTATGCTCCGGATGAACCTTTTCAAAAGCTGACGGAAGCATTTTTGCTCTTGCCATACCAAATAAAAGACGGCTGGATGTCATAAAAAATCCATTCATACCGGTAAAAATTCCCATGCACACTGCCAGTGCCACAAAGCACACACCAATTTTTCCCATTGCAAGATCAAGAACTGCACCTGTATGCCATTTTACAAGAGTTCCATTCGCATCTGTCATAGTCAGAACCTGCTGCCAGGGAACAACACAATCTGTCACCAGTGCCATTGCACCATAGATCAATGCACCTACGATCAATGCTGAAATGATCAGCATTTTGCACTTCTGTGGTGGAAAATCATATTCTTCTGCCGCCTGTGGAATACAGTCAAATCCTACATAAAGGAACGGAGCCAATGCCAGGATAGATACAAAACCGCTGCACACATGATAAGGACCATCGCAAGCTGAAGATTTCCTACAGATTTCGCACCTTTGTAATTCATGATCCCGAAAAGTATGATAAAGAACAGGGATAATCCGACTTCACCCATATATACATCATATCCTGCAATTGTATACAGGTAACCTCTGTTAAAGACTCCAGGAAAAATATAGGATGCCAATACCGGAAGTGCCGTTGCATTCAAAGCTACAATAGACAGATATCCAAGCGACAGCATCCATCCGCATATGTACGAAGCAGTTCTTCCAAAGCCTTTATATGCATAGGCAAATTCACCACCCGCTACCGGGAATTTTGCGATCATATAAGAATAGCTGTAGCCTACCACGATCATTAAAAGACCGCCTGCCAGAAATCCCAGAAACAGCGGGAGCGGTCCACCTGCACGTTCTGTCCAGAGACCACCCTGTATAAAACATCCCCATCCAATGATGGAACCGACTGCAACTGCCCAGATCGAACCAGGTCCCATGGATTTTTTTAATTTTGTTCTTTTATTTCTTTCACCCATATATATCCTCCTGCTTCATCAATCATATCATTCATCATCATCTTCTCTGGTTTCTTCACTGATCGTATATGCCTCACTGATATCGGAAACAAAAATTTTTCCATCACCATAATGTCCATACTGCCCACTCTTTGCACTGTTAATGATAATATCTACAACCTCATCTTTTTCTTTGTCCCCAACAGTAATATACAGCATGTTTTTTGCCATTTCCTGATAAAGGACATCCCCTACCTGAATTCCTTTTTCCTTACCTCTTCCTGAAATTGCCCATTTTGAAAAAGCAAAATATCCTTCCTGCTCCAGTGCTTTGATGACGTCCATCACTTTCTCAGGTCTTACAATTGCTGTGATCAGTTTCATAATCCTTCATCTCCCATCCATAAATACAAAAAGAGCCCAGATACCAAAGTATCCGGACTCCATCGTCTCTCTATATTATCATTATTTTTTTCAATATTCAATCAAAATCTTTCACTTTCCGGCCAGATATCGATACATCTCATCCAGCATCTCGTCTGTGATCTCTACCGGATTGTTATAAAGGTTCGGGTGTCTGCTGATGCGAACCAGCTCTGCAATCTGATCATCATCAAGCTCCAGATCCTTCAGATCACACCGCAATCCCATTTTTTTCTTTAATTCAAGAACTGCATCCGCCATCTCTTCTGCATCTTTGAATCCAATCCTTCTGGCAAATTCCTCTACACGTTCACCACCTTCGCCTTTTGCATTGATTCTTATAAAATAATCCAGGGTCAGGCCACACGCCTCGCCATGCGGAATGTGATAAATATTGGTCAATGGAAATGAACACGCATGGGACGAAGTGGTTTTCGGTAAAGTAAACGCCAATCCTGCGATCAAAGATGCTTCGCACATTTTCTCCCTTGCTTCCTCATCATCGGGCTTCCTGTATGCTCTGTAAACATATTTAAATACCAGTTCTGCTGCATGCATCGCAAGTACATCACAGATCGGCTGATGACCTTTGCTCCAATAGCCTTCGATCGCATGGGAAAGAACATCAATTCCTGTTCCTGCCGTAACCTGCGGTGGCATTGTATAAGTAAGTTCCGGATCAATGATAGCTGCTGCCGGATAAAATCCCTCTGATACGATCGGCGCTTTTTTTCCATTTGCATGATCCGAAAGAACTGATACACAGGTCACTTCACTTCCTGTTCCTGCAGTCGTAGGAACTGCGATCAGTGGAAGATGTTTCTCCGGCATTGCTACTCCGGTTCCATGATACTTACGGATGGAATCCGAAGTCAGAGCTACACTGGCAGCTGCTTTGGCACAATCCATGGGACTGCCTCCACCCAGTGCTACCACAAATCCGATATTTTTCTGCCGGATCACTTCTGCACAGGCATCTACCTCTGCAACGTCCGGGTTTGGAGAAACATCTCCAAAAGAAGCAACGATCATTCCTTCTGACTCTTTTATGACCTTTTCGGCAAGACCGCTTTTAAAGAAAAACGGTCCTGCCACCAGAAGGCCTCTTTCGCAGCCAAGCTCTCTGGCTATTTCTTTGATTTCTTTTACTCTACCTTTGCCGAAATGAATTTTTACCGGCTGTAGATAATCCCAGTTCATAGGCTACCTCCTGCTTTATCAGTCACAAAATTTTTCATCGACCATTGTAAGCACTTCATCAAGGATCGGGAGATACTCTTCCAGCTCCTCTTTCGTGATGATCAGTGGCGGACAGATTTCAATAAAGTTCTCACGTCCGAAGGTTGCAAAGCCACGTTTCTTTAATTCTGCAAATATCCACGGCATTACCGGTCCGGGTACGCCGTATTCCTGCATCGGTTCTCTGGTTTCTTTATTCTTGACTACTTCAAGTGCACCGAACAAACCGATACATCTTGCTTCACCAATACATTTATGCTTCTTTACCATCTCATCCATAAACGGAGCAACGATCTCGTGCATCTCAGCTACATGGCCCTCGATGTCGTGTTCTTTATAATATTTCATTGCTGCTACACCTTAAAAGGAATAGGCGGTGAGATTTCGCCGGAATCGTGTTCTTTATAATATTTCATTGCTGCTACACCAGCCGCACATGCAAGTGTATGTCCACTGTAAGTAAGTCCGCACTGAAGAACATTTTCCTCAAAATACTCCGCAACCTTTTTACTTACAATACATCCGCCCAGCTGTACATAACCACAGGTAACACCTTTTGCAAATGTAATGATATCCGGTTTCATGTCGAAATTCATAAATGCAAACATTTTTCCTGTACGGTAAAATCCTGCCATAACCTCATCACAGATCAGAAGGATTCCATATTTGTCACAAAGTGCACGAACACCTTCCATATATCCGTCTGGAGGAAGAATGACACCGTTTGCACCTACTATAGACTCCATCAGGATCGCTGCCACATTTCCGGGGCCTTCATATCTGAGCTGCAGATCCAGCGCATCCAGATATTTTTTCGTTACCTCTGCATCATCAACTCCTTTTGTATATCCGTCACGATACATCTGAGGGTTCATAAAGTGTACGAACCCATTTGCACCACCGATCTCTGCTGCATATCTTCTCCAGTCACCGGAAGCATTGGATGCTCCAAGTGTAGCTCCATGATAGCTTCTGTAGCAGGAAAAGATCTTGGTTCTTCCGGTTACCATACGTGCCATTTTTATAGCATTCTCATTGGATTCTGCTCCACCATTTGTGAAAAAAACTCTCTTGTATGTATCTGCTCCTGCTGCTTCTACAAGCATTTTTGCCAGCATGCTCTTAGGCTCGGATGCATATGCCGGTGCCATGAAGCACATCTTATCAGCCTGTTCCTTGATCGCTTCAACGATCTCCGGAAGCTCATGTCCGAGGTTGGAACACACCAGAAGTGAAGCCATATCTGCATATTTTTTTCCATCATAATCGTAAAAATAAATTCCCTCAGCTCTTTCTACCGGTAAAGTATCTGCTCCTGATCTTGCCCATGACTGCATCACATAATCTTTGTGCATCTGTGCTACTTCTTTTCCTGTTAAACTCATAATAACTTCCTCCTCTTTATCTGTAATTCAGTTTTAAATATTGTTCATTTTTGCGGTAAACAAACTTATTATTTGTTGTAGAATAAGAAAAGCGCCCGGCCCACATTCATTTGTGAACCAGACGCCTTTGTCTTATCTGAGTCATATATTACTCTCGACACTGGCTGTCTGCAATAGACATCTATACAATTATTTTTGTGCTGCAGCACAATCGTTATTATTCTGCTGCCGCATTTTCCTTTTACATTTCATTCATCTGATATAACAGGAAACCCAGCCTCAGCTGAAAACGCACATCAAAATCAGAAAGATTTTTTCCAAGTATCTCAGCGGCCTTTCCAAGCTTATAATTAATTGTATTTCGATGTACGATCAATTCCTGTGACGCACTTTTGACACTGCAGTCGTTAGCCAGGTAGCACTGAAGTACTCTGACCAGATCTGAGTGGTTCATCTCATCATATTCATACAATGGAGCTACTGTATCTGCCAGATATTCTTTTATTGCTTCCTTATCTGTAAGTGTGAGCAGTACCCTGTAAATCCCAAGATCTTTGTAAAAAATAATCTTTCCGCCATCTGTGCTTTGCTCGCCCGGAACCTGACAGACACATAATAGATCAGACATTTTTTCCGCAAACTGATAGCTCTTATAAATCTGCCTGATCCCGGAAATCTGCTTACTTACACTTACAAAAATCTGTTCCTTCTGACATACCATCCTGCATAGTATCTGAAAAATCCTCTCTGTAGTTTTTCTGCATGCTTCATCAGAATAATCACACAAAACCAGAAGAATCTGCTTATCCTGGGCACAACACAAAATCCCATTATAATTACAGCGGATATGACTGCTCAGTTTAGATAAAATCTGCTCTAGCCTTGTTCCTGTTACACGATCATTGTCTTCCAGAACACACACATTCACAACCGTATATGCACTGTCTGTAAAATACCCTTTTCTCATCAGTGCCGAAACATACAATTCTTCCTGGGACGGACATAAAAAGGCATTGTTCAGTGCCGTCGCAACCTCAATTGCGTTCTGCTGCTCTTTTGTTATTGCAAAACATATGATCCGCATGATTTCAGCCATTCGAACCTTCCACGGTACTTCAAATACCGGGAATCCCTTTTCATTTGCAAAATCAATAACATCCTGTCCGATCTCACTGATATAAGGCCCTGTATTAATCACGATCCCACTGGCTTTGTTTCGCCATACTTCCTTTACCAGACGAAGAAGAGTTAGATTTTCATTCAGTCCCAACCCTGTTGTAAAGGTAAGTTCCTGTCCCTGCAGAAATGCAGAAATCGTGTCGCTGTCTACCATATGCGTCCATGACACTTCATGATCCAGTCCTGTCTCACCTGCTACCAACTTCATCTCCAGATGCTGTACCTGTTTTATGATCTCACGCAATGTTACTGCCATATTTATACACCTTTCTCCACCGCAGCTTCCTGTGATCAACTGCATCAAACGATCAAAGATACTCCAGATATCAGAAGCAGTATATAAGTCAGATTCAGAAATACCTTCTGAGATACTTTACATACCAGCTTTTTACCTAACCATGTAGCTATAAGTAATGGCAGGATACTGATACAGATCAGTCGAATATCTGCCGTTCCAACCAGGCCGCTCCTGAACTGGGTAACCATCAGAAAAAAATTCAGCACCACCCATACAGGGGCCACTGTCGCACGAAATTCTTCTTTTTCTTTCAGTACCTGTGTTGCATAGATCACAAGTAACGCCCCTCCTGATACAAACATACCATGAATTATCCCTGCCAGGATCAGAACTATCCACAAAATGAGATCCGGAAGTTTTTTCTCTGTATGGATGCACAGATTCTTTAATGCAACTACGACGATTATGATTCCATATATTGTCAGAAGAATATTTTCAGATTTCACGATCCGGCAGATCTGTATCCCTGCAAACATTCCAACCAACATGACCGCAGACATCTTAAGCAATTCTTTCCAGTTTATATGTCGATATCCGGTCACTGCGATCATCAGTCCGGACAGCCAGGCCATAACATTCAGAACCACCTTTGCATGATCCAGCCCAAGCAAATAAACGGAAGGCGGCATCGCCAATACCGTACCGGCAAACCCTGTGATAGCCTGAATAACATTAGAAACAAACAATACAAGCAAAAATAACAATTCTTTCATAGAGCATTCTTCCTTTTCTGTATTATCTGTTTACCGCACACTCTTTATCACTGCTGATAAAATAAAAAGACGCTTTGCAATAATGACTGCAAAACGTCTTTGTTTTTCTACATTCTCGATTTTAACACGCTAAAAGGCAAAAGTCAACAGTTGCCTTTCTCCATTACCTTGACACATTCTTTTGTATTATTATTTTTTGCTATTTTTCTTAATGACAGCTATGGCTTCCACATCCATGCTCGCCACATGTATGTCCTTCCCCGTGGCTGTGCTCATGATGAGAACACTTCACATCCGGATTATAATCGAGTGTTTCATTGATAAACGCTTCTACTGCTTCATCCGCATCTCCGGAAACTCCTCCGAAAAGCTTAATGCCGGCTGCCGCTAACGCTGTCTGTGCACCGCCTCCGATTCCGCCACAGATCAAAACATCTGCGTTCAATGCATTAAGAACTCCTGCCAATGCACCATGTCCGCTTCCATTCGTATCTACTACTTCTGAATGTACTACTTTTCCTTCCTCTACATCGTAAATCTTAAATGTCTCTGTGTGTCCAAAGTGCTGGAAAATCTGTCCATTTTCATACGTTACTGCTATTCTCATGATACCTTCTCCTTTTTCCGCTGCATATTTTTGATGAAGCTCCTGCTTGTAACATCCTCCAAGCCCACAGTTACTGCTCTGACCATCACAGATTTTGAAATCTCCACCTTCAATTTTAAGCGGATATCCATCAATGAGTGCATCTGCTATTTTCTTCCTGGCAATCTCATAAATTCGTTGAACGGTTGTTCTTGCGACTTGCATAGATGCTGCGCACTGCTCCTGACTATAACCTTTCTTGTCCAAAAGACGGATGGTTTCATACTCATCTACCGTCAGAATAATAGGTGTTTTTTTCTCAGTATCATCTGCCGGAAAGAATTCTAAAACATTGGGGAAATGGCAAACTTTTCTGCATTTTACTGGTCTCGGCATAAACTGCTCCTCACGACACATATATTTCGATGTTTTCCGCAAATCAACTATTGATAATGGAATAGAAAAAACAGTCTGTCATAACAGAAATTAATCCCATCAAAACAGACTGTTCTTTTTCCTTTACAAATATTACATTAATGAGGTTCCTGCCTCATGCTCATAGAATCTCTTTATTATCACCTGCACCGGTTTCTCACATATTTCATAACTGTCGTCCTTCCATGCCTCGGACGCAGAAGGCAGCTTTGGTGCCCATTCCCATAAAGCAAAGCCACGAAGCCATGGTCGTTTCTTACAGGCCTCAAACATTGCACGATACCATTCACACTGTTCTTCCAGGCGAAGTTCTCCCTGCAATTCCCAGTTATTCGGAATCATCCCGGAGCCTTTTCGTGACATACATCCCGCTTCGGCAAAGAAAAATGGTTTCCTATATTTTAAGACGGTTTTTTCGATACGATCCAGTTCCTGCTCCCATTGATCAATCGGATAATATCCGCTGGAAGAGATCACGTCGACACAGTCCCACCAGGATACATGATCTTCCTGATATTTGTCCGGGTTATAAGATACCAGTCCATGATATTCCATTATTTTTTCATCTTCTCTGCTCATCCAGCGTGCCCACGCTGCAAGGCCTGCAACATGCTTCACTTCCCCTGTTGCCACAAGCGTCTGGAATTCTTTTACTGAAACCTCATGAAGCTTCAATACTTCTGCCGGACCCAATGATTCTTCTCCAGATTTTCCACATCAGATCGCAAAAAGATGGATCTTCATATCCGGTCTCTTCTTTTTATAATTCGACTCCATTTGTCTCTATCACGTGTTTATACCAGAATGCTGAATCTTTCATAATTCTCTGCTGGTTCCTGTAATCCACATACACAAGTCCAAATCTGTCTGAGTAACCTTTGGCCTATTTCTTTCATTAACTGAACATCTTCTTTGCTTAATGGAATCGCGACCTCACTAGCTACCTTAGACAACGTTGGATGTCCCTCGCGAATAATGTCTTTCATCGTGATCATTAAAAACCCTCCATTCTAACTAAACCATATTATATCAAACAAATACAAATTTGGCTAATAGGACAAAAAGGTAATTTTTAAAACTCGATTCAATTGATGACGGAAACAGACGAAATCCTCACATCAGAGAGAGTTGATAATAAAAAAGATGCTATTTGCAAGCAAATAACATCTCTTCTTACACGATTATCTTAAGCCTGGTAATATTTTAATAACTGTACTTATCTTACCGGTATCAGCCTTCCGGAAAAATTGCAGACCGTTGACACAGATGCATTTAAAAATTGTACAAATCTGAGAGGCGTTTACATCCCAGGTGCGGACGT
>OLNY01002628.1_pt1 | contig 12295 bp, 11 predicted proteins | sample 1671981 | NCBI WGS metagenome assembly OLNY01 (sample SAMEA3136632, study PRJEB25190) | human gut metagenome | biome: human gut; feature: human-associated habitat; material: faeces | place: Austria | collected 2013 | reverse complement strand
CTTTAGTTTTTATTCATGTCGCAAAGCATCGATCGGGTTCAGGTTTGCCGCCTTGTAGGCCGGGAGCATACCGAACACCACGCCGATGAAGGTGGAGAACACCACCGCCACGATGATGGCCGGCGCGCTGATGGACACCGGGATCTGCATCATGTTGGAGATCAGCTCCGCGAGGATCACGCCGCTGATGACGCCGATGATGCCGCCCAGGCTGGTCAGCACCGCCGACTCCGTCAGGAACTGGAGCAGAATGCGCTTCTTTCTCGCACCGATGGCCTTCTTCAGGCCGATCTCCGCCGTCCGCTCCGTCACGGACACCAGCATGATGTTCATAACGCCGATGCCGCCTACCAGCAGGGAGATGCTGGCGATCCAGATCAGCTGGGTGTTGGTGGACTGGGACATCTTCTGCAGCTGCTGTGCCTGTTCCAGCATGTCCTGACTGCGGTAGTCGAAGTCGGAATTTTCCGAATCCACGATCTGCTTCTGGGTCAGCAGGTCAGCCGCTTCCTTGCCTGCTGTGGCCATGGTATCGGTGTTTTTCACCTTGATGGCCACGTTCTGAGGTTCGTCAAACTGGAACGCCGTCGGCCAGACCGTGCTGGGGATGTACAGGCAGCCGGAGGAGGTGTCCGCATAGAGGAGATAGTCCTGCAATGTCTCAATGGTGGGGGTGAACTCCTTGGAAAGGGCAACCACGCCCACCACGGTGAATACGTCGCCCTTGACCTCCAGCGACTTGCCCACGGGGTCTTCCCCGCCGAACAGGGTGGAGACCGTGTTGGCGTCCACCAGCGCCACCTTGCGGAAATTGTCGTAGTCCGCCTGGGTGAAGCCCCTGCCGGACTTGACCTGATAGCCGTAAACCGACAGATAGTGCATATCAATGCCGTAGGTCTCGCCGTTGAAGCTCGTGTTCTGGTAGTACACAAAATCGGAATTGTTCCGGGAGTTGTACAGCGATACTTCCTCCACGCCGGAGATGTTCTTTAACTCCTGCCGGGTCTCCTCGGTGATGACCCGCACGCCGTCGGGGATGGCATTCCAGCCCATATCATAGGAATACCCCGACTGATTCAGATTGACGGTGACCACGTTGTTGCCCGCGCCGATGAGGTTTTCCTTGATCTGTTCGTTGGTGCCCTGAATGGTGGAAACGATGGTGATGATGGCCGCGATGCCGATGATAATGCCCAGCATGGTCAGCACGCTCCGCATCTTGTGTCCCCAGATACCCTGAAAGGCAAGCCGGATATTTTCTATCATAAATTTGCCCTCCTTAGTAACTGTACAGGTCGCTCACGTCGCTCTCCACCGTGGGCGCGCCCTCTTTCAGGTTCTTGCCGTAGGGGAATGCGATGAGATCGTCCACCGTCAGGCCGCTGCGGATTTCGGTATAGCTGCCCCAAAGCGCCTTGCCCGTGGTCACGAACCGCTTCTCCAGCTTACCGCCGGCACCCTGGACATAGACATAGGACTGCCCGTTCTCGGTACGGATGAAGGGGTTCTCCAGGTAAATGCCGTTCTCGCTTTCCGCGGAGGAATACTGGATATTGACGTACATTCCCGCCTGCAAGTCCGCAGTTTCGTCCACGAAGACCGTGAAGGGATAGTAGGATACATTGGGGTTGCCAGAACCGTTCCAGCCGTCGCTGTTGGTGGGGAAATCGCCCATGGAGACGATCTTGCCGGTATAGGTCATGCCGGTGTTCCAGTCGTTGACCGTGACCTCCTGACCGATCTGCATCTTGTCCTTTTCCAGCTCGCTGACGCTGCCCTGGATGTAGAATCCGCCGCCGCCGGAGACCTTGATGACAGGCTGATTCTGGGTTTTGGCCTCGTCCTCCGACAGAACGGAGACCACCTTGCCGTCAAACTCGGCGTAGACGTTTCCGTCGCTCATTTCGGTCTGCATGATCTTGTAGTCCGCCTCGGCCATCTTGATCTTGAATTTCGTTTCCTTGATGGTCTTCTCCTGCTCGGCGCGCATCTGTGCCAGCTGCGCGGCGGTATAGCCGCTGCCGGGGTCGGGCATATCCGGGTCAGTGGGATCGGTATTGTCCGGGTCGTCCGGGTCGGTAGCCATGTGGTCAGGGACGCCCGTAGCGTCAAAGAACTGGAAGGTGAAACCACTGCCCACTTTCCTAATGTACATTCCCTGCCAGACCACCCGGGCGCCCATGCGCTTGTTGCCCTCCGTGGCCTTGATGACCATGTAGTAGGAATTCACGGTAATGGTAGGCTTCTCGTCAGGGTTTTCCGCAGCCGATGCGCTGGAATGCTCACCGCCTTCGCCCTCGGAGGTTTCCTCCGTGGAAGGTGTAGACGCTTCCGTACTTGGTTGTGTAGGCGGTTCCGTACTCGGCTGCGTAGGCGGCTCTGTACCCGGCTGCGTAGGAGGCTCCGTAGCCGGTTCCGTAGTCGATTCTGTAGTTGGCTCAGTGGTTGGTTCCGTAGACGGTTCCGTTGGGTCGGGTTGGTTCTCATTTTGGAATTTCTCCGCCTGTTGCCGTGCCTCTTCCAAGAGGGCATCATCGACGGTGGGCGTCACGCGGTCACCATTGGCGTTAGTCGTCAGACGGAGCCAACAGATCAGCGCTTTACCCGACTCGCTGCCGTCATAGGCATGGTCGTAGGATAATTCATAGTCTTTTTCCAGATCACCGTCGTCATCCGAATCCTCATCGCTGTTATCAAAATCGTCAGAACTCACGATGGACATGGGCTTCATGTTCCGAATGTCCTTCAGCTTCTTCTGGGCAGTTTCCAAGTCCAGCTTCAGCTTTTCCACTTCCAGCCGCTTGCGCTCCAGCTGGAGGTCGGACAGGGTGGTGTCGAAGGTCATCAACACGTCGCCCTTTTTCACCTCGTCACCCTGAGCGACTTTCATTTCCGTCACCGTCTGGGTGGAGGAAAGAAACACGGTCTGGATTTTATCCGTGGAGACGGGGCCGTAGCTCTCCTGAGAATCGCCCCAATATTCCGTCATGCCTACGCTGTTAAAGGCAAACACCTTCACCGGCTCCGATCTGCCCCGGCTCACGCCGAACCACACGCCAAGGCCGATGGCCACGACCAGCACCACGGCGGTCACCGTTATGATGATCTTTTTCTTATTCTGCTTCTTCATTCCCGGCACCTCCCTCCTGCTGCTCGTCGTAAGTACGGAGCTGCCCGTCCAGAATGTGGTAGATCTTGTCGGCACACTGGGCAATGGCAAGCTCGTGGGTGATCATGAGGATGGTCATGCCCTCGTCACTGAGCCGCCGGAAAATATCCATGATCTGGTTGCCCGCTTTGGTGTCCAACGCGCCGGTAGGCTCGTCCGCCAGCACGATGGAGGGCTCCGTAATAATGGCACGGGCGATGCTGACGCGCTGCTGCTGACCGCCTGACAGCTCCGCAGGCCGGTGATCTACGTGTCCGCGCAGCCCCACGCGGCTCAGGGCCTGCCACGCCAGCCAGTTCCGCTCCTCCTCCGGTACGCCCCGGATGGCCAGCGGCAGCGCCACATTCTCCAACGCCGTGTATTGGGGCAAATTATTGTAGTTCTGAAAGACGAAGCCGATATAGCGGCGGCGGAACTTTGTCCGTAACTCCTCGTCCATGGCCTCCAGATGATGCTTGCCTCGGACGATGATCTCCCCTTTGGTGGGCGGCTCCAGTCCTGCCAACATATTCAGAAGAGTCGATTTTCCGGAACCGCTGCGGCCCGCAACGCAAACGAATTCGCCCTGCTGTACGGACATATCCACGCCATCCAAAGCACGGACAGTGTTGCCGCCCACGGTATAGTATTTTTTCAGTCCCACCGTTTGTATGATGGTTTTTCGTTCGCTCATAATTCTCTCTCGCTTATTTGAAATGTGGAGGGCGGCAATATGTAATTCCGCTCTTCCGCTGTCAGGCCAAACTTGATCTTGATGCGTTCCAGCTTCCGCACCCACGGGTCGCCCAGCGCCCACAGCACCAGAAACGTACACAGCCCGTGGCAGAAGTCAACAAAGAGACTGGACACATAGGCCATACCTATCGTCTGCCATGTAATGGGCTTGATCCAGCCAATGATGTAGTAAAGGTTCATGATCCAGCCGTACAGGAAACCGGACAAAAGGCCATAGATACATAGCCGCAGGGGGGCGTGGTCGGTGAGCTGCCGCACGAAATGCAGCAGGTCGCCCCGGTTCGTATTCTCCGGACACAGCCTGTCCCACAGCTTCGCTGTGAAGTGCTGCCGACTCTTTTCCTCAAACACACCGGCATTCTTCAGAATACCGGCCAGGAAGCCCACCAGCCCCCAGGTGAACATCTGCCACGGCGTCCATGGGCCTTGTCCGAAGATGAAGTTGCTGACAAAGCCTGTCAGCGCGCCGGTGAGAAAACCCGCCTCCGGCCCAAAGGCTATCGCTGTAATGATGATAACAGCTGAGCAGGGCTTGAAGTTTGGCAATGGGATAATAGAGAATACTGTGCGCCCCACAACGGCAATAGCCGCCATGACCGCGATGGGGACCATCTCGCGGGCTTGAGGTTTCTTCTTGTCGAATACCAGAATGAAGGGTATCGAGGAAGCTACCAGGAACAGCAGGCCCAGCAGGATATCTGAGTTCAAAATGAGGTAATCCCAGAAGGTACGGGATCCTACCGGATTGACCGTAGGCCGGTGTCCCTGATAATAGCCATAGGCTACCATCAGCGTGGGCAGCACCAGAAGGATCACCCACGCGGCGGCTCTGGTACGTTTGCTGACAAAGAGCTTCGACACGACGCGATCACCTCCTCACAGGTAATGTCCGTGGGGAAATGCTCCGCCGCGATGCGGTTGGCATCGGTGGTATAGAAGCGGTTGCCCGCGAAGAAAGCGTGGGGTTCGCCCTCAGACAGCAGCAGGCCATCAAACATCAAGGCGCAGCGCGTGGCATAGCGGGCGGCAAACTCCACATCGTGGGTCACCACCAGAATAGACGCGCCCTCCCGGCACAGTGCCAGCAGCAGCTGCGCCAGCTCCGCCTTGGCATAGGCGTCCAGCCCCTTGGTGGGCTCGTCCAGCAGCAGCACCGTGGCCTCCCGCAGCAGCAGCTTGCCTACGGCAAGACGCTGAATCTCGCCGCCAGACAGGTCGTAGGGATGCCGCGCCAGCAGTGGCGTCAGCTCCAGCTTCTCCGCCATCTGCACGGCCTTGGCTTTGTCCTGTTCAGCACTGTCCAGCAGCTCCTTCTCCACCGTATCGGCCACAAACAGCGACCGGGCGTTCTGGGGCAGCATACACAGCCGCTGACCCTTTGCCAGCTTCACCTTGCCACGATAGGGCTTCTTGAAATTCGCCAGCGTTTGCAGCAGCGTGGTCTTGCCCGCGCCGTTGCCGCCCAGCAGACACAGCAGCTCACCCTGATGAAGCGTTACGTCTGTGCCCCGCAGGACATCCTTGCCCTTTTCAGTATAGCGGAACCAAAGCTCCTTGCCCTCTAAAACAGCAGGGCGCTTTGCTTCTTTCTCGGTTTTTGTAGCTTCAGGCGGGGAGACTTCCTCCGTGATGGGCAGCAGCCGCTCCAAGCGGCGGCGGCCATCCCGCACCGTCAGGGGCAGCTCGTCCGTCTGCTCCAGTTCGCTGAAAATGCGGACAGCGGCGGGGAGTCCGAAATAGATGCGGCTCTTTTCCGCGCTGCCGGACAGCTGCCGCGCGATCTCGGCCGGTGCGCCATCTGAAAGGATGCGGCCCCTATCCATGGTCACTACCCTGTCAGCGGCGGGGAATACCTCGTCCAGCCGGTGTTCCGTCATGAGGATGGCAACACCCAGCTCGCGGTTGATCCGCTGGACGGTGGCAAGCAGGTTGCGGGCGGCCAGCGGGTCCAGCATGGAGGTAGGCTCGTCCAGGATCAGCAGCTTCGGGCCCATGGCCAGCGCCGAGGCCAGATTCATCAGCTGCTTCTGGCCGCCGGACAGCTCCGTGGTCTTACTGCGGAACCATGTTTCCATGCCGAAGAAAGCGGCCATCTCCGCCACACGGCGGCGGATCACGGGGACGGGCAATGCCATATTTTCAAGGCCAAAAGCCAGCTCATGCCACACGAAATCGGTGACGATCTGGTTATCCGGATTCTGCTGCACGAAGCCGATCTCCGCAGCGGCGGTCAGCTCCGGAAGCTGAGAGAGGGGGGTGTCCTTATAAAAGGTCTCACCGGCCTTTGCCCCAACGGGCAGCAGGCCGGGCTTGGCATGGCGCAGCAGTGTGGTCTTACCGCAGCCGGAGGGGCCGCACAGCACCACATACTCGCCTTTTTGTATCTCCAATGTCACTTCATCTAACGCTCGCGTTTCGGCCAGCGGGTAGGCGAAGCTCAGTTGCTCAAACCGTAAGAGCGCCATCTGATGCCCTCCTTTGTCTCAAGAATACCGGGCAGGAACATCAGCACGGCGTAGAACGCGAACATGGTATAGCTGGCACTGCCCAGCACCACCGGCGTCATGGCGGGATAGAACTCCATCGTGCCATGGCCGAAAGCACGGGCGGTAATGCAGATACCCGCCACCGCCAGAATAAGACCCAGCGTTCGGGCGTCCCGACTGTCGAAGCGGAACAGATGGAAGGTGGTACGCCGCTTTGCGCCGTAGCCGCGGGACTTCATGGAGTCCGCGGTCTCCACCGCCGCCTCCATGCTCATGGTCAGCAGCACCGACAGATTCCGCAGGGCGCTGCCCAGCTTTTGCAGCAGGCGCGTACCCTCCTCCTGTAACATGGCCTGAGACTGCCGGATCTCGCGGCGGTTCTGCTGGAGCTGAGGGATGAACCGCAGCGTCATGGTGATCAGCAGCGACGTGCCGGGGAAAGGTTTGCCGAACAGGTACAGGAACTTATCCGAGGTCATGACCTCCTGATAGCAGGTGAACCACATAATGACCGCGCACAGGGAGCAGCCGGACACCAGACCGTAGCACACCGCTTCCAGCGTGTACCACAGGTGGTTGATGGTAAAGAGCATGGTCACGCCCCGATGGTTGAATAGCGGATTGGCAAGGGCGATCAGCAGGAATATAGGGCCAACGAACCGCATGGTCTGACCGTAGGCCTTCCAGCCCCGCAGGCGGATGGAAAACCAACTGGCGCCGAGAAAGGACAGGGCCACCGTGACAGGGTGCATACAGGCCAGCGTCAGGCCCAGCACCAGCACGAAGTAGGCCATGCTGACCGCCGGGTGCAGGTTCCCGAAGAAACGCATCCGGGTATCAGTCATGGGTGTCTTTCCAATCCTGCGCACCTTCCCACCAAGAGCTATCCAGATCCAGACCCAGATCGCAGGTGTAATTCCATTCGATTACTTCACCGGCCTTGACGTAATACACGCCGCAGCCGTAGTTGGGATACCAGTCATTAACACAGTACATCCAGCCGCTCCAACGGCCACCGTCGAACTCATAGAGGTTATTGATGCCCTCTACATAGCAGCCGCTGGATGTGCCGCCGCTGTACTCCATGTGGATCTTGTACTTCTCGCAGACATAGGAGAGAACATCAAATACCGTATCGCCCTCCTCGATCTCCACCGTGGTCACAGGCAAAATACAGCCGGAGGCGGGGACGATGCCCGCCCACTTGCTTTCTAAGTGCATTCCGTTATTCACCGCCGTATCGCAGCGGATGGTGATGGTGACGGTATCCTTCTTGCTGTCCGGCTTCTGATCCGGCGTGGGCGTGGGGGTGTTGTTATCCTCAGTCTTCTGGTCGTTCTTCTTGCTGTCGTTCTTCTTGCTGCCGGAATCTGGCGTTGTATTGGTGTTTTCCTCGTCCGGCGTAGTAGCAGCGGGCTGATCTGTCTTACTGCTCTTGTTGCCCTCCGGCGCATCCGAAGCGCCTTGAGAGTAGAAATCCGCCACACTGTCGGGTTTGCTTTGCGTAGTGGCAGTCGATGTGTCCTTCTTGCCGAAGCTGAAAGCATCCGTGATCCATGAATACCACGGCTTCTCCTCTTCCTGCTGATCGGTGGCTTCACCCACATAGTCCAGATCCAGTCCACCGTTGGTGCTGTTAATACCGGTCTGCGCGCAGGAGCACAGGCTCAGCAGCATCATGAGCGCCAGCAGCGACGCAATGATATATCTAAGATTTTTCTTCATTTCTATACTCCTTCAGTCCGTGTCAGGGCTGTCACTTTTGAGGATGCGGGAGAGGCCGGCAAACCTCTCCCGCTCTATGGGAAAGACTACGGCATACGCCGTCTCGGTTTGGCTTTGTTTGAGGAAGAGGGGGCGGGGCGGCTTAAACCCCAGCCCCCTTATGGAAAGCGAACAGTCTCCGTTCAGACTGTCTCGGCTTGACAGGGGGATGTTTCCGCACAGGCTGCGGCAGATTCAGCAGCAGGGCAGGATGCGTTATCCATAGCATCAGCAGCACAGAGCACTTCTGCCGCAGCTTCGGCGCATACGATTTCTTGAATCGGAGTCGTCACAGGCTCATTTTCTGCAGTTCCAGTATCTGCCACATTCTCGGCAAGCGAAGCTTCCAAGGCAGCAGCTTTTGCTTCGGCTTCCGCTTTTTTCTTGGCTTCCCACTCTGCTTTGGCTGCTTTTTCCGCACGCTTCTTAACAGCCATTTCGTGTTTTCGCTGATCTGCACGTTCGCGTTTGAGCTGTTTCTTCTTTTTTCGCTCCTCGCGGAAAAGCGGCTCTTGCCTTACCTTTTCCTGTTTGTATCGTGCGGTATCTTTGAGCTTTCGCATGGACGTCGGCAATGGCAATTTCGCCAATCGCATTGCTGCTTCCCAGCTCCCGAAACGCTCCTCGATGAAACTTCCGCCATCTACTTCGTTTGGAGACGGGCTGTGGCCCAGTGAGAGGGAGCAGCGGTGCAGGTATCGCGCCAACTGCGGCAGCGGAGTTTCCGCATGCCGTTCGGCAAACGCTGCATCACGCTCTTTTAATGCCGCTTCGGTTCGCTTAACGATCTGATTTTGTGCCCACGCTTGAAAGTCGATAGGGGCACCATTTCGGCTGGACATAGCTACACTCCTCCTTATCATGAAAAAGCGCCGGACATCCCCCTCACTTGAGAGATGACCAGCGACGTTTTGGCAAGAAAAAGCACTGACAACCTGTGTCAGCGCGCACTCCTGCCCTCGTCACAACGAGAGAGCGCCGCTGTGTACTCCACAGATTCTCGACCGTGCAATTCTCCTGCCTTGCACCACAAGGCTTTCGCCTCCCGTACACGATCTACCTTCTCAGGACATGCGTCCCAATGGCGGCATTACCCAACAGCTCATGCTGCTTCGACCGTTTCCATAGTGCTCACAGTGCCGACCGCGGTGGGTTTTTCACCCAAGTTCCTTTTAGGCTGCTGCCTGACTTCACCGGGAAAAGAAGTCTTTACGACGCACAGCCACACGGCGTCATTGAATCATATTTACTTGTCTGATAAAAATGGATTATATTGTTACGGTGTGTGCATACTACAGATGCGGATAAACGATCCTTGCATTTCGTAAATCAAATGCAATTCACGATAGTATGACTACCCTAACTCCGCCTATTACTATACCTTGAATCGTAAAAGAAGTCAACGGAAAAAGCAGAAAAATTGTGAAAAAGCAAAAAATTTCTGCGATGCTGCAAAGTCAAATGGCAGTAGTTTCCACAATCTGGAAACTGCTGGTCAAGAACGATACGTAATCCTATTATTTACCGTCAAAATTATCGTCAAGGAGGAAAGCATATGCCACGTCGCGGAGAGAACATCTACAAGCGCAAGGATGGCCGGTGGGAAGGCCGATATATTCGCGGACGGACACCTGCTGGTAAGGCGGAGTACGGCTATGTATATGCCAAAAGTTATGCAGCTTGCCGCGAGAAACAGCGGAAGATGGAGGGAAACATACCTCAGAAGTCTGTCTTGACAGGTGAAATGTCCGTGGCTCAGGCGGTCGAGTTCTTCCTGTCAGACCGGCGCGGTGAACTGAAGGCTTCAACGATTGGGCGTTACGAGTATATGGCAAACCACTATGTCATTCCAGATTTGGGAGTAATTCTGCTCCGCGACTTGACGGCGGAAAAACTTTCTGCATATTTTAAGAGACTCCAGGATAAAGGTCTATCCAGCAAAACCGCGAGGGATATTGGTGTGCTGCTAAAGACAATTTTCAAGGTAGTGAAAAAGAAATGCCATTGTGATTGCCCCGGCAGAGATGTGGAGTTGCCCGCATATCGCGGCAAAAAGGTCGAGGTATTTGCCGATCACGAGATAGCCCTGCTGGCACAGAATATCTTGGAGAAGCCGGACATCACCGGGCTGTGTATCCTTCTGGTGCTGAACACGGGGCTGCGGCTTGGTGAGGTCTGCGCCCTGCGCAAAAGCGACATTGACTACCGTTCCGGCTTTCTGCGGATCGAGCGCTCGGCTGCCCGTGTACGGGACGCCTCCGGGACACATCTGGTGGTGCAATCCCCGAAAAGTGACAGTTCTGTGCGTCTTGTAGCCATTCCCAATGATATGCTGGAATTGCTGAAAGCGACCGCCCAGAACATTCAGAGAGACAATTATCTGCTGACCAACACGGACACACCGCTGGAGCCGCGGACAATGCAATACCGATACCGGAAGCTGTTGGAGCGCTGCGGTATCCGCTACCGGAATTTCCATGCTATGCGGCACACCTATGCGACTCGCTGCATGGAAAATGGCGTGGACATTAAGAGCCTTAGTGAACTCCTGGGTCACGCCGACATCCGGACGACCTTGCAGACGTATATTCACTCGTCGCTGGCCCATAAAAAGCAGGCCGTTCAGAGTATATGCTTCCTGCCCATTGAAAGTACGTGCGGCGGTTTAATTCCGTCAAAAATTCCGTCAGAAAAATTGAAAAATGCTGTGCTGCCAAGGGAAACAAGCGCGTGTTTCGTGAATTGCATTTGATTTACGAAATATTTTATGAATGTTTCTTGACCGCAGACAAATTCGTCTGCGGTTTTTGCTTTTTAAGCTGTCATTGCTCTATATGTATATATGCTCTTTTAGGCATTATACCATATTTGATCTGTTCAGGCAATACGAGCCTTATCTCACAAAGTCCTCATTCTTTTTACTTGTCTAGGAATATCATTTGATTAAAGAAAATCGTCCTACTGAGACGTGGAAATCCACGATTCCAGTAGGACGATAAATATCTTCCATGTAAAAGGTTGCTTGTGCATACCATGATATTCAGCACTTTTTCATATTGAGATTATCGTGAGCAACCCCAATATGAGCCCCCGTTGATGCGCTGCGGCTTTGGCACTTTGCATTCGTGATACTTTCGGCATGACTGACTTATCTTCCATCTGAGGGAAGTCTCACAGCGACCTGCTCGCGGGGCATCAGACCCCATTCACTTTCATCTTAGTGCCATGGCACCTCGAACCGAAAATACTATTCACTAATCGGAAGCCACACTCATAATAACCACTTTTTTCCATTTTTGCAATAGGAAAATGTGGAAGAAAGCCATCCCAAATGAGTTGGACAGAAAAAGAGATTTCGCCAAAGCACCAGAAATAAAGGCTTTGCGGCTTTTTAACATGAAGTTTCCTCATGATTTTAACATCAAAAATGACGAAGCAAAGCCTTACTTTAACCCTGCCCGCTGTGCCTTACGTCGGACATACTTCCCCCCAAAAGCAGAATTATTCTTGACAAAACATTTTAACCTTGTTAGATTGTTAGATTATCAGTAGAGTTTATGAAAGCTAAGCCGATGGAGGAATCTATGCCAAACACAAAGCTAGGTGAAATGCAGTTTCAGTTCGCGGAGATAGTGTGGCATTACGCACCGTTGCCCTCTGGTGAATTGGTGAGGATCTGCCAGCAAGAGCTAAACTGGAAAAAGCCTACCACCTATACAGTACTGCGGAAACTGTGCGAAAAGGGACTTTTCAAGAACGAGGATGGACTTGTTTCAGTTCTCATGACACGAGAACAGTTCTTCGCCGCCCAGTCGGAGCAGTTTGTGGAATACACGTTCGGCGGATCGCTGCCTGCCTTTATCGCAGCCTTTACCTCCCGCAAGAAGCTGTCTCCAGCAGAGATAGATGAGCTTGAAAGAGTAATCAACAATTCGCGGAAGGAACGGCTGAAGCAGGTCGCATAAGCCGGAATGCGAAGATGAAAAAGGGATAGCCGCAAAATATACATTGCCACGCTGACATGAATAAAGGCATCGTAATAGTAGCATCCCGTTCGTTGATAGAAAAATCCATTGCGGTTTTTGTCGTTTTGCCAATTTCCTTTTGCTGCCACCTGTGGTATAGTATTTCGCGTGTGAAT
>OLNY01002614.1_pt1 | contig 12335 bp, 14 predicted proteins | sample 1671981 | NCBI WGS metagenome assembly OLNY01 (sample SAMEA3136632, study PRJEB25190) | human gut metagenome | biome: human gut; feature: human-associated habitat; material: faeces | place: Austria | collected 2013 | reverse complement strand
GGCACGACCTGCCCGGCCGCGTCCACGCCCGCCAGCTCGCGGATCAGCTCGTATTGGGCATGGTTCGTGTCCTGGTATTCGTCGACGAGGATATAACGGAACTTATGACGGTAATAGTCGGCCACCTGCGGTTGGGCGCGCAGCAGTTCGACCGTCCGGCCGATCAGATCGTCGAAGTCGACGGCGTTCGCCATGGCCAGACGATGCTGGTATTCGGCGTAGATGACGGAATACAGCACCTCGATGTCGCCGAAATTGCCGATCTGATAACCGCGCTGGCCGGGCCGGTAGTCGGGCGCGTAGCGCTTGAGCTGCTCCTGCCAGCCGATCAGTGAGTTCTTGTAGTCGGAGATGCGCGAGAGGATCGCGCGCGGCGTGTAGCGCTTGAGGTCGATGTTGAGATCGGCGCCGATCAGCTTGACGAGGCGCTCGCAGTCGGCGGTGTCATAGATGGAGAAGCCCGACGCCAGCCCTATCGACTGGCCGTCACGCCTGAGGATGCGCACGCATGCGGAATGGAACGTCGACACCCACATGCGCTGGGCGACCGGTCCGATCAGACCTTCGAGGCGTTCGCGCATTTCAGCGGCCGCCTTGTTGGTGAAGGTGATGGCGAGGATCTGGCTCGGCCATGCTCCGAATTGCGTGAGGATCCACGCGATGCGCCGGGTGAGTACGCGTGTCTTGCCGGATCCTGCGCCGGCGCCGATCAGCAGTGCGGGCCCCCGGTACTGCACCGCCTCGGCTTGCTGCGGGTTGAGGTCGCCGACGAGTTCCTCGGCGCTTCTTGCGATGAGATCCGGATCCTGCTGCACGCTGCTCCCCCTGACGGTTGACGATGATTCGGCTTTCCTGTTTACCACATGGTTCGGTCAGTGTCACTCGATATGGGCGACCTCCCATTCCGCCAACGCGTTCCTCAGACCGGAGGCATACAGGTCTTCGCCTTGTCCGGCCTGCGGGTGGATGCCGTCCGGTCCGAGCCAATCGGTGTGTGCCGCGATAGCACTGTTCCAGTCGACCAGAATCGAATCGGTGGGATGCTTGCGCACGTAGTCGGAGGCCGCCTGATTGGCCACGGGAATCCACTCGCGGTCGCCATACGCATTGATGATGACCAGCACATGCCCATCACCCGCCGCGGCCGCAATCCGCTCGTATTCGCCGACCGTGGTCGCGCTGTTCGTGTTCAGCGAGATCACCACGTACTTGCGCAGACGGCCTTCCGCTTTCATCTGCGCGACGATACCGGGCGCGGTCAGGATGGACCGCGACACCTGGGCGTCCACGGCGATGCCGGGCAGTGACTTCTGCAATGCCGCCGACGCGCCCACGGTGACGGAGTCGCCGATCACGGAGACGTCCTCGCCGTTCAGGGTCTTCTCGATGGCTGCCTTGGCCTCCTCGCGGCGCTTGCGCTCCTCCTCGGCGCGTTTCTTCGCCTCGGCCGCGGCCTTGGCGTCCATCTTGCGCTGACGTTCCTTCTTGGCGAGCGCGCTCTGGTTCTTCTCCAGCATGATCTGTGTCTGCGTCTTCGCCGGGGCCTGGGCCACACCCATGAAGAACCCGATGACGATCAGTACCACAACCGACACGGTGACGACCATGCGCATCGCCTCCGCGGTACGGGAGCTGCGGGATGCGACGACCGGCGCGTCTTGCGGCGAGGGCAGGGGCGCAGCCTGAGAGTACGGCTGAGTGAACTCGACGTTGTTGAGGTGCGTCCCATACACGCCACGTGCCCGCGCGCTGCCGACCCGTCGCGGAGCCGAACGTTGCGCCACCGTGCGGCGGGGAGCCGACTTGTCGCGCTTGGACTTGATCCATTCCGCGACCGGATTCTCCACCATCCACCATGACACCGCGGTCATCACGAGGCTCAGCAGCAACGTGAGCGCCTGGACCACCCACAATCCGCTGCCACGGTAACCGGGAAGCATGAGCTGCAGCAGCAGGTACAACGGCCAATGCCACAGGTACATGCCATACGAGTATTTGCCCAGCAGCGCGAGCGGACGCCAGCCGAACAGGCCGATCATCCATGAATCCTTGGAAATGCTGCCGCCGATCAGCACTACGGTGAGCACAGAGGCCAGAATCAGACCGCCGCGGAACGCTGACGCATCCTGCCCGACGCGCGGCATCATCATGATCAACACGACCAGTGCGCCAGTGGCCAGCCAGGGCATAACCATGGTGAACAGGCGGCGCGGCTCGGCGTCAGACTCCTCGCTGTGCCGCACGACGAACGCCAGCGCGACACCCAACAGCATGCCAAAACAGTGCGTGTCCGTGCCGAAATACACGCGTGTGGGGTCGGCGGACGGGTTGTACAGCACCCACATGCCACACGCGGACAGCGCGGCGAGCAGCACCGGCACCAACGCCTGCACGAACGTGGAGCCGATTCTGTGCAGCATGGCCGTCAAAAGCGGCAGCACCAGCGTCGCTTGGGCCAGCAGCGCCACGAACCATAAGTGCCGCAGCAATTGCGGCGACGTCGCCGCGAAATAGCTGTCTCCGGAGAAGATCTCCCCCCAATTCGACGTGAATGTCAGCGCGGAGACGCTTTTGCCCGGCACACCCACCAGAATGTCATGGTTGACGAACAGGCCGAGCGACACCGAGCCGGCGATCATGAACGCCATCGCCGGCCACAGTCGAGACAACCTGCGCAGATAGAAATTGCCAAGACGCAGTCTGCCGGTACGGTCGATCTCACGAAGGACGCTCAGGGCGAGCAGGAAGCCGGATACGGTGAAGAACACGTCCACGCCAATGAAACCGCCGGGCAGCGAGCGTTGCGACAGGTGATACCAGATGATGCCGATCAGGGCGAATCCCTTGATGCCGTCCAGGCTCTCATAGCGGTCATTGCGCATGCTGATACTCCTTACACGACTTCCCGTTCCGTCGAGGTTATGCTAGAGCATCCCCCTCCCAAAAAAACATTTTGGAATCACAAAGTGTTCGTCAAGGACTCGTGGCGGATTCATACAGGTCGCCGCGGTCATCTGCATGGCGTATGCTGTCCCTCTGTCCTATTCATCGACGGTACAGGCAAAGGGGACTTATGAAGGAGCTGGAAGAGCGCATTCGGCGTGATGGAACGGTCAAGACCGGTGACGTGCTCAAGGTGGACGCGTTCTTGAACCATCAGTGTGACGTGCGTCTGTTCGACCATATGGGGCAGGAGTGGGCCCGGCATTTCGCCGGCAAGACCATCACCAAGATCCTGACCATCGAGGCGTCGGGCATTGGCATCGCCTGTTGCGCCGCGCGCCACTTCGGCGATGTTCCGGTGGTGTTCGCCAAGAAGGCCCAATCCATCAACCTCGACGGCGACCAGTACACCACCACGGTGTACTCGTTCACCAAGCGCAAGGAGTTTCCCGTCATCGTGTCCAAGAAGTATTTGGACGCCGACGACCACGTGCTGCTCATCGATGATTTCCTGGCGAACGGCAAGGCGTTGCACGGGCTCATCGAGCTGTGCCATGCGGCGGGGGCGAGTGTCGAGGGAATCGGCATCGCGGTCGAGAAGGGGTTCCAGGGCGGCGGTGACAAACTGCGCGCGCAGGGCTATGACGTGGATTCGCTGTCCATCGTCGAGTCCATGAATCCCGAGACCGGCGAGATCACGTTCAGGGACTGAGTCCGGAACAGCAGAGAGCAGAGGAGAGAAAAGGAAACCATGTCGCAGAAGAAAACGAAGAATTCCGTATCGTTCGAGGCGCTGTCCTCGCTGGACGCGCCCGTGTCGTTCTGGAAGGGCATTCCGTTCGGCCTGCAGCATGTGATGGCGATGTTCGTCGCCAATCTAGCCCCGATATTCATCGTCGCCAACGCGGCGAAGATGACGTCCGCGCAATCGGCGGCCGTGATTCAGTCGGGTCTGCTGGTGGCGGGTCTCGGCACCTGCCTGCAGTTGTATGGCGCGTGGCTGATCGGCTCGCGGCTGCCGATGGTGACGGGCATCTCGTTCACCTATGTGGCCGCCGCGGCCGCGATCTGCGCCGACAAGGGTTACGGAGCCGTGGTCGGCGCGGTGATCGTCGGCGGTCTGCTTGAGCTGGTGCTGGGCCTGACCGCCCGGTACTGGCGCCGTTTCGTGCCTCCGATCGTCTCCGCCATCGTGGTGACGTCCATCGGCTTCTCGCTGCTGACCGTGGGCGCCACGAGTTTCGGCGGCGGTGACGCGTCCGCCGCGGACTTCGGATCCTGGCAGAACCTGACGCTGGGTCTCATTTCGCTGGTCGCCTGTCTGGCGTTCCAATTGCTGATGAAGGGCACCGCCAAACAGCTGTCCGTGCTGTTCGGCCTGGTGGTCGGCTATGTGGTGGCGATTTGCATGGGCAAGGTCGATTTTTCCGGGTTCCAGGAGCTTTCCGTCGTTTCGCTGCCGCAGTTCATGCCGTTCAAGCCCGAGTTCGATTGGGGCGCGATCATCTCCATCGGACTGCTGTACGTGGTCTCGTCCGTCGAGGTTCTGGGAGACACCGCCGCGCTGACCAAGGTGGGTCTGAACCGTACGCCGACCGAGCGTGAGACGGCCGGAGCGATCGCCGGCGACGGCCTGATCTCCTCGGTCTCCGGACTGTTCGGATGCCTGCCGCTGACCAGTTTCGCCCAGAACATCGGACTGGTGGCGATGACGAAGGTCGTCAACCGCAAGGTGATCCTGTCCGGCGGACTGATCCTGATTCTGGCGAGCTTCGTGCCTGCCGTGGCGGAGGTGTTCAACTCGCTGCCGCAAGCGGTGCTCGGCGGCTGCACGATCATGATGTTCGGCAACATCATTCTTTCCGGATTCCAGATGATCGCCGAAGCCGGCTTCACCCAGCGCAACATCACCATCGCCGCGTTGAGCCTGACCATCGGCATCGGCTTCACGCAGGTGAGCGACATCTTCGCGCAGTTCCCGGCCCTGTTCCGCCAGATCTTTGCCTCGAACTGCATCGCCGTGGCTTTCGTGGTGGCCGTGATCCTCAACGCCGTGCTGCCCGGCGAAGAACGATTCCTCTCCGCCCCCGCCAAGAACGAGGACTAAAAAAAACTAAGCTGCAGAGCATCTGCCATCTCCAGTCGCGAAGCGACTGGAGATGGTCATTGGCAATCAAATCACGACCTCGCCGAAACATTCCGCGTCATGCACCTTGCCGGCTGATTCCGCCCTTGTGACCGGTCGCCTTGAACGGTTTGGCGGATCTTCCCCTCACCGGGCGAAAACCGGCCCGATCTTTCGGCGGGTTTGCCTCCGGGTCGTCATGACGGTGCCTGCCGGCACGCCCGACCTCATCCTGCGTCGTGCGGATCCCCTTGGCCTGCAATGCGCGCAGCCACTTGTCTTTGTTGTTCGTCATCTCTCGTCCTTCGTCATCTCTCGTCCTTCGCCATCGCGTCACTCAACCGTGACGGATCTGGCGAGATTGCGCGGCTTGTCCACGTCATACCCCTTGATCTCGGCCATATCCATGGCGAACAGCTGCAATGGGACCACGTCGACGAGCGGGCTCATCAACGTCGGGCATTCGGGACGCCGGAACATGACATCCGCATAACGTTCATCATCCCGGTCGCCCTGTTCGGCGACGGCGATGATGAACGCGCCTCTGCTCTTGACCTCCTCGATGCCGGACCGCACCTTGGCGTGCAGCACGTCACGGCCGCGCTCGAGCGGCATGATGAACACCACCAGCTCTCCCTCATCGACCAGCGCTATCGGGCCGTGCCTGCCTGCGTGTCGAGCACCCATTGGATCTTGGCCGGCATGCCCTTGAGCGAGTCGATGATCTGACGGCATCGGATTCGCGCGGTATCGACGCCACCTGCGTGTTGCAGATCGACAGCACCATGGATCCCTGCTCGCACACGTGGCGCAGGGCCATCAGCGTGTCCATAGTCTCTCCGGACTGCGATATCGCCACGACCAGCGTACGCGGGGGGGTGGGGATGGGCGTTCACGTCGGAGGGCGCCCCGTTCGTGGCCCAGCTGGTGTGTCCGGTGGCGGCCGTCGCGGGCGGCATCGGGTTACGTTCCACGCTTTCGACGAGATTGGCGAGCCTTCCGGCCTTCTTGCGCACCACTGCATGCCCCATGCCCGAAGCGACGAGCGCCACTCCCGCAGAGTCGTACCCGCGGTATTCCAGGCGTTGCAATCCCTGAAGACACACCTGAGGGGGCTTGCCGCACGTGGCCGAAACATTACCTGCATATCCGACGATTCCGCACATGGTCTCAAAGCTTAGCCCAGACGCCACCAAGCCGCCAACATCGCAATCCGCCATGTAGGACAAGTACGAATAATAAGTCATCTCAAGCTGTTCAGCATTCCGGGCATACACCGGCACGGCATTGTCATATATGAGATCGCTTCCATAACCCGACTTTGCTGAAATATCCTCGATGCGCCGTTCCACATCGTCATATCGGCGAAGCGCATCATTCAATCGTTCTACAGGGGAAGAATCAATATATCGCGTTGGATGACGCAGAGCGGAGCATCATCAATGATGTATGTACGGCTCTGGGAGGGCAAACCGGGAACCGGCTTAGTGCGCGTACCCACAGTGAATCACCGTGGCTCAACGCTCGAAATGGTATGCCCAATACTGCCCCGTGCAATGCAATCATCAGCAAAGATTCCATATCGGCCTATTACCGATTGAATCCCATCATTACAGCTTAGCGATGGAATGATCAGCCGACTTCGGCAGCGACGGTGGAAAGATAACGATTCGCCGGGTGCCGTATCATCGTAGGCATCGACGCAATCGCAGATTCGTGATGACCGGAGGAACGCTTATGGAAAACAGGGGCAGCCGTCCGTTCGGCTACTGGGATTCGAGTTACCGGGCCAAACTGCGCAGGACATGGATCGCGTTGCCCTTCTGCATCGTCGCGGCCGTCGCCATGCCGATATTCACCGCTGTCAAATACGGTGACGTGGTATCGGGACTCGCATTTTCCGTTGTGCTCGCCGTCGTCTGGGCATGTCAGCTGATGTACGCCAAGAGCAAGGCGAAGGCGGAGGCGGAAACCAGAAACGCCGTGCCCCGATACGATGACAATGAGCTGCCCCGGTGAGTCCCGATCCGGCTGTCGGGCGCGCCGTTTATAGGGGCTTATGCGGTTGGCATCGGTCGCTTATGATGGGAAACGTCAGTCGAATCGAACGATGATGGGAGCATGACATGGCCAAGGCGCTGATTGTGGTGGATGTGCAGCCGACATTCTGCGAAGGCGGCGAGCTGGGGGTCGAAGGCGGCAACGCGGTCGCCGGGAGGATCGCCGACTATGTGAACGCGCATCGCGGCGAGTATGCGTATACCGCCACCACGCAGGATTGGCATATCGAGCCGGGCGCACACTGGTCGGGCAATCCGGATTTCGTGGATACGTGGCCCAAGCATGGCGCGGCGGGCACGCCGAACGCCGAGCTTCATCCGGCCATCGCGGTTCTGGGCATCGCCCATCATTTCAAGAAGGGCCAGTATTCGGCGGCATACTCCGGTTTTGAAGGCATCGAAGACAATACCGACCGTATCCAGACGCGCGAGGAGGTCACGGCCGAACAGTCCGCCGGCAAGACGCTGGCCAATGCGCTGAAGGCCGCAGGCGTCACGCAGGTGGATGTGGTGGGCATCGCCGAATCGCATTGCGTCAAGGACACCGCGCTTGACGCGAAACGTCTCGGCTTTGATGTCACCGTGTTCGAGGATCTGACCGTTCCGGTCAGCGAGGAGTTGGGTGTCGCGGCCCGCAAACAGATGGCCGATGCCGGCATCATATTGGCGGAGGCTCGCTGAGCTTTCGTCGTGTGGCCTCCCGGTATGAAAGGGAGGCCACACGACGGGGCGCATGTCAACGGCAAGTCGGTGTAGTGGTATCACCGGATCAATCGTGCGGTTGTGTTTCCTTGAGCGCGGATTTGACGGCCCATTTGGTCAGCGCGTATTGCGCGTAGATGCTCGCCGCGACGATGACGGCCGAGACGGCCACACCGATGATGTTGACCGCGGTGTCGCCCTTGCCGAGTCGTTTCAGTGGGCAATGCGCGGCCTTGCCGCAGCCCTCGGATTGGTACACCAGCTCGTCGGCGTCGCCGTTGTCGCCGGCGCCGTCCGGTATGTGTTCGTTGTAATCACTCATGATGTTCCCGATTCATTTGGCCGTTGTGGCCTTATGGTCACGTACGCAATGTATCAAGCCAAGCTGGAAGAACGCTACTCATTGGCGCTGCCGAAGCAACTTCGCGATGCGGTTCAACAGACGGCCATATGCTCTCCGAGGGGAAGAGCGTGACGATCAGCGCCACGGAACAGGAACTCACGACGGAACAAGCCGCGCACACTGGGAGTATCGCGACAGACGCTGGTCAGAATGTTAGATAAAGGACTCATTCCTTTTTCCCGCCCATCACGTCATCGCAGAATCCGCCTGACAGACTTGCTGGAATACGAACGGGCTTCCCGCAGCCGCCGTGATTCCTCCATCAGGCAAATCACGTTGATTGCGTCGTAATTGTCGTACTTGGGGTAATCCTCGGGCTTATAGCGTTTCACGAGGATAAGTTCGTCGTGACGTTTTCTGATGTCCAGATTCGTGAACCACGAGGCAGCGCCGATGCTTCGCCAGTTCTGCCCCGATTCGTCCGTCCAGAATCACTTGTCATTCTCGCTGTGAGCCTCATAATCGCCCGGCACCCGAAACTCCATGTTCCCCGAGTAGCAGCCAAGCCAGATTCGGTTCTCTTTGATGAGTGGGAACACTTCCTTATAGGTAACAGCGTTCTGATTGCCGATGACGACGAACTTCTTATCATGCTCCATGAGTTGAGCAATGTACTCACGGAAGAGGCTAAACGGTGGGTTAGTGACCACGATGTCCGCTTCGTCCAGCAACTCCACGCACTCGGGTGAGCGGAAGTCCCCATTACCCTCAAGGCATGCAATGTGAAGTGGCCTGATTTTTGTTCCGTCCTTATAGTGGGGCGGCTTGTGCCGCTTGATGTTGATGATACTCGGTTTCCACCGCTTCGGGTGTCCTGTAGCCCAGGGACTGGTGCAGGCGCTTCGAGTTCCACCACGAGACCCACCGGAACGTCGCCAATTCCAGGTCCTTCAGATCCGTGAAGGGTCTGCGCCGCCATACCAGCTCGGTCTTGTACGCGCCGTCGGCGCTTTCGGCCATGGCGTTGTCACACGAGTCGCCGACGGTGCCGGTCGACGGCAGCATCCCATATTCCATAACCCCGGTGGCGTACACCGTGCCGGTGCACTGCGTGCCATGGTCGCTGTGGTGGATAAGACCATCCGTGCCGCCGCGGGACGCGGCCCGTGAGATCGCCTGCTCCAACGCCTGCAACGGCAGCTCCTGCGTGTTCATGGTCATGGCGCACGCCCATCCCACGATCCGACGGGCGTACACGCCGTCGGCGAACGCCGTGCAGCCGAACGAGCCGTTGGCCATGCGCACGTAGGTGATGTCGGCCACGTGCAGGCGGTTCGGCGCACAAGCCTCGAACCTCCTGTCCACCAGATCCGGCCTGCAGCCCGTGCCCTTGGCGGGTTTCGTCGTCACCGGGGTTTTGCCGCGGCGCACGCCCCGGATGCCAAGCCCGCGCATGATGTTCATCACCCGGTCGCGGCCGACCTCCGTGGGATCCCGGCCCTGGGCGACCAGCTGCGCGTGCATCTTCCCGCAGCCGTACACGGCCGTGAAGAGATCCGAGTGGATCTGGAGGATGTCGCGGGCCAGCGCCTCATGCCTCGCCCGCATGCGGCTGACGGGACGTGTTCTGAACATGCGGTAGCCGCGCGGCGTGAGAAACCCGCAGTCCAACGATTCGGAAAGGCCCCTGCAGATCGGCCCGACCCTGAAACGGCTTCTGTGCTCGTCGATGTACGCGGCCATCAACGCCGTGTCGGGTCGAGCCTGGCCGCGAAAAAAAGCCGATGCCGTCGTCAAGATCTCGTTCGCCCGACGCAATTGCGCGTTCTCGGCCCGCAGCTTCTTCAGCTCCGCCATCGCGTCCTCGGCCGACTGCCTCGTCTCCTCCGCGACCGTCGCGTCCGACTGGTTGCGCCAACGCCGCAGCGATTCCGGCGCTATCCCCAGATCCTTCGCCACCGCGGAGATCGCGTTCGTCTCCGACGAATACGAGGAACGCGATTCAGCCAGCAGCCTGACCGCCTTCGCCCTGAACTCCGGCGTATATCGAGTGCCCTTTGCCATGGTTCCATCATCTCCCATCGAGTCAGAGGAAATACGGAACAAAAATCAGTTCATATCACCAGAACGGCGAGCGGATACCGGTCATAGACCCCGCCACCGGCGAGCAGAAGACCGGGGCCAAGAACCGTAAGGTCTGGAAGTGCGTGGACGTGTCGAACAACCCCTTGAACTCCACGGAATTCCTCGAACGGCTGCGCGCCGACTGGGCCAAACAGTGCAACCTCATGCTGCCCGAGGGCGTGCGCATCGACCACCGCAGCCTTGAGGCGCAGGGCATCGAACGTATCCCCACCATCCACGAGGGCCACGCCAGCCGCGAGATCACCAAACGATGTGGGCACAGCATACTCAATGCGATCAACCGGCGCATCGCCACGGCCAACCGGTACCTGACGGCCATCCGCAAACAGATGGGCGACCCGACCGGCCTGCTCGGACAATTCAAGGAGCAGGCCAGGAAGGAACTCGACACGGCGATGAGCCGGTTCCGGGAATCACTGTGTTCGATCGCCAGCCCATAGCGTCGCGTGGCCGGCAACTGGTCGAAGCGCCCACGCCCCCCAGGAGCACGTCCGGCAGGAGCTTGGAATCCAAGCCTGATCCCGTGCCGCGGGAGATCGGACGCGAACCGCGGCGTCCCGAGCCGGAACCGGTGGACGAACTGGACGAGGCCAGGCGTGAGCTCGCCGACCTCACCGAATGGTGGAAGACCGAGCCTCCACGGGAAGTCAGGGACGTGCAACGGATCATCGACGTGGCGCGCGAGGCCAGCGAAAAGGCCGAGCACGCGAACCCGTTCACGCGCGGATGGCTCCGACACGCGGCCGAGAGGACCGCCGCCGAGCAATCCCAGCTTCTGAAGCAAACGGCGCCGTGGCTTGAGAACACGACCATCCCGGCTACCTACGCCGAGGCCAACGCCTTCCGCACCAACGCATCCAAGGCCACGCTCGACCACATGCGTAAACCCTACGAGGATCGCGTGCGCAGACTCAACCGCAGCCGCTTCAACGAACGAATCAAACAAAGACTGGCTGAGAAACATCGAAAAAGCAAAGACAACACACGAACCGATTCCGCAGCCACATCACCGGCACAGCCGCTAGGAACGCGGAGGGCCGGTGCCCGAAGACACCGGCCCTCCGTCTAAAGGTGTTGTAGGGAAAGGATGTGCTCTCCCATAGGTTTTAGTAACGGGTGACGTAGAAGCCGTCGACAGAACCGTTTGGCGTGAATTTGCGGTTTGCAGCAATCTGGCTTACGTACACCCGTTCTCCTTTCCAGGTGAAACCGATGTCCGCTGACTTGTTATTGGAGTAGAAGCTGCTCCGGCTGGGCCAATTGCCATTAACCGCGCCAGTACCCGTAAACTCCATGTCGCCGAGCGCTCCGCCGCCTGCCCAGCAAGCGGAAGTATTGTTGGTGCAACCACGGCTTGGCTTAAGCGTGCGTCCGTTCGGGAGAACAATGTCAGTGAACGTCTTCGTCTCAAGGTCAAAGATCAACTCTGACCCTTCAGGAGCGTTGGGGGCAACGACAACGGTGGCGTTCGCCTCATAGGGAACGCTATCGGTGCCGTTGGCCAGTGCAACGCTTGGAACAAGGGCAAAAGCAACGGACGCGACTGCCGCCGCGAGCGTTGAAGCAATCTTTTTCATATAGCTCATAATTCCCTCCTTGGAATCGATCAACGCTACAAGATAATTGTAGCTCCCCTACCGGTTGCTTGACAACCGCCCCGTTGTCTAAATGAAAGTGCAACACCCCGTTAGATTGGAGATTGTCTAGAAAACCAGTCCGGAAGGGATGTTGCACCTATGGGGGAAGTGTATTCGCACCTGTCGGAAGAGGAACGCCAGGTCATCCAGATCGAGATCGGCAACGGGACCGGAATACGGGCGATCGGCGCGATGATCGGGCGCAGCCCGTCCACCGTCAGCCGTGAGATCAAACGCAACACGTGGTTCCCGTCCAACGAGAGCGAATCCTACCGTCCCTATCGGCCCAGGCGGCTCAAGACCGGGCCTTGGACGAGCCGCTATTACATCGCCGGGCCGGCCCAGCGCAAGGCCGCCCGGAGGCGCGCCAAAGCGCGCAA
>OLNY01002613.1_pt1 | contig 12335 bp, 8 predicted proteins | sample 1671981 | NCBI WGS metagenome assembly OLNY01 (sample SAMEA3136632, study PRJEB25190) | human gut metagenome | biome: human gut; feature: human-associated habitat; material: faeces | place: Austria | collected 2013 | reverse complement strand
AAGAGGTGGAGCACGCCGAGGAAGAGGGCATCATCTTCAAGACCCTGTGCAACCCCGTGGAGATCCACCCGGACGAGAACGGCTTCGTCAAGTCCATCACCTGCGTGGAGATGGAGCTGGGCGAGCCCGATGCTTCCGGCCGCCGCCGCCCCATCGAGAAGAAGGGCAGCGAGTTTGAGCTGGACGTGGACACCGTGATCATGAGCCTGGGCACCAGCCCCAACCCGCTGATCCGCTCCACCACCCCGGGTCTGGAGACCAACAAGCACGGCTGCATCGTCACCGAGGGCGACGACGGCAAGACCAGCCGTGACGGCGTGTACGCCGGCGGCGATGCCGTGACCGGTGCCGCCACCGTCATCAAGGCCATGGGTGCCGGCAAGGCTGCCGCCAAGGCCATGGATGAGTACATCCGCAACAAGTAATTTCTGCCAAACGGCGCAAATCCCCTGTTTCCTTTGGGAAACAGGGGATTTTTCCTTTTTTAGGAAGACTAGACAGATTATCTATATTTCATTTACAATTCGTCCCACTTTATGGTATACTATTTCCATCTTACGAAAGCACCAGGGGCTGCCGCAGCCCTTGCTCTGTTTGCAGGAGGTGTGCCCCATGCACTCGTTATTGATCCTGGTCCTGATCCTGGACGCTCTCATCGCCATTTCCTCGATGCTGAACCTGGTAAATATGGTCCGGGTCAACCTGCTGGTGGAAGAAAAGCAGGCCCAGGCCCTTACGGTGCAGCTGGTGCGCGTGTGCAAGACAAGCGCTGGCAAGGGTGGGCTGCTGTCCTCCTGGTTTGGGGTGTACGCCTGCCCCGGGGAGATCGGCACTGGTGAGTTTACCTCCACCAACCCCTACAGCAGCCCAGAGGCCGTGCCCAAAGCCACCACGGTGGTGCCCATGAAGGCCTCCGGGGTGCTGGAGCACTGCGATATCGGAGCTCACCTGGGCCGTCGTCTGGTGCCGCTGTGGCTTACGGCAGGAGGCTTTTCTCTGCTGCTGGCAGCGTTTATCCGCCTGTAAGGCATTTTCTCTGGACTTTTCGGCGTAGTGCCGACGGCCTGCCTGCTGACCCACAGGCGGACCGCCAGCACAGCGCCGGGAAAATATAAGTATAAAGGAAGGCAATTATGGAACTACTGAAACTACTTGGCATTGTCATCGTCATCGCTGGCTTTGCACTGAAGCTGGACTCCATTCTGGTCATTCTGGTGGCAGCCGTTGTGACTGCACTGGTTGGCGGTCTGGGCCCGGTCACTCTGCTGGAAACGCTGGGCAGCACCTTTGTGGCAAACCGCAGCATGGCCATCTTCATCATCGTGATGCTGGTCACCGGCACGCTGGAGCGCAACGGCCTGCGTGAAGCAGCCGCTGCCCTGATCGGCAAGTTCAAGGGTGCCACCTCCGGCCTGGTCATCGGCATCTACGGCGTGATGCGCTCGATCTTTGCAGCCTTCAACGTGGGCTTTGGCGGCGTGGCCGGTTTCGTGCGCCCCGTCATCATGCCCATGGCCGAAGGTGCCATTGTAGCACAGGGCTATGAGCCCAATGAGGAGCATGTCGAGGAGCTGAAAGGCATGGCTTCCGGCATGGAGAACATCACCTGGTTCTTCGGTCAGGTCCTGTTCGTGGGCGGCTCCGGCGGCCTGCTGGTGCAGAGCACTTTGGCCGGCCTGGGCATCGAGGTGGAGCTGGCCCAGCTGGCTGCCATCGAGATCCCCGTGTGCATCATTGCCACTGTGGTCGCCATCGTATTCTATGTGATCAAGGATCGCAAGATGATCCAGAAGTACTATAAGTAAGGGAGGACAGAAGAATGAGCTTTTTTATGAGTGCTGATTACAGCCTGTCCACCAAGGTGATGGAGATCATCTACTTTATCATCGGCCTGCTGTGCATCTACTGCGGCGTGAAGAACCTGAAGGATAAGGAGAACCCGGAACCCATGGGCACCTTTATCTTCTGGGCCGTGCTGGGCGTCGTGCTTGCCCTGGGCCGCTGGCTGCCCTCTCTGGTGAGCGGCATCCTGGTGGTGGTGATGTGCATCCCCGCCATCCTCAAGAAGGTCAAGAAGGGCGCTGTCTCTGCTGCCACCAAAGCCGAGACCGAGGCTACCTATGAGAAGATCGGCATGAAGATCTTTGTCCCCACCCTGAGCATCGGCATGCTGGCCGTCATCTGCGCCATCACCGGCCTGGGCATCGGCCTGTCCGCCCTGAACGGCGTGGCTCTGGGCGTTCTCGTGGCCATCATCCTGCTGATGATCATGAACCGCGACAACAAGCCCTCCACCTTCCTGAACGATTCCGAGCGCATGCTGTCCACCGTGGGCCCCCTGTCCATGCTGCCCATGCTGCTGGCCTGCCTTGGCTCCGTCTTCACCGCTGCCGGTGTCGGCGATGTGATCTCTGACCTGGTCAGCCACATCATCCCCGAGGGCAATGTGAACGCCGGTATCGTGGTGTACGCCATCGGCATGATGCTGTTCACCATGATCATGGGCAACGCCTACGCCGCCATCACCGTGATGACCGTGGGCATCGGCTACCCGTTCGTGCTGGCCCACGGCGCAAACCCGGTGGTCATCGGCATGCTGGCTTTGACCTGCGGCTTCTGCGGCACCCTGTGCACCCCCATGGCTGCAAACTTCAACACCGTGCCCGTGGCACTGCTGGATATGAAGAAGCCCATGGGCGTCATCAAGAATCAGGTTCCTGTCGCCATCATCATGATGGTGGTCCAGATCGTGATGATGATCCTCCTGAAGTGATTTTTTGTTAGATCGAGTGATTCAATGGAACAAGCAATACAGCACGGGGCCGATGTCATTATACGGGACTGGGTCCGGCTCCGTGCAGGCGAACGCATCCTGATCGTATCCAGCCAGAAGTATGCTGTCGAGGTGGCAGCCATGCAGCAAGCCGCACAGGCGGTGGGCAGCGTGGCGGATGTTTTGATGCTGGACGACCTGCACGAGCAGGTGGGCCAGTATTTCGACGACCGCGAGGACGCCTTTGACCCCTACAACGCCGTGATCGGTGCTGCCGAGTATTCCCTCATCACCACACGGGCCGTCAAGCGGGTCATCGCCCGCCGCAACCGGTTTTTGTCGCTGCCGCTGAGCACCAGCAACGGGCAGTCACTGCTGAGCTACGACTTCCTGAACATGAGCCTGCCCAAAAGCAGGATCATGGCCAGCATCATCATGGCCTGCTACCAGAACGCCAGCCACATCCATGTGACCACGGAGCTTGGCACGAACCTGGATTTCAACATCGAGGGGCGTGTGCCCGGCTTCTTCAACGGCTGCTGCCACGACGGCAAGGGTCTTTCCTCTGCCAGCGTGGAAGTGTATGTGGCACCGGTGGAGAGCGACACCAACGGCACCCTGATCCTGGACGGCTCCATGGGCTATATCGGCATCGTGGACAGCCCCGTGCGGGTGGAGCTGCGCGGCGGCCGCATCGTGGAGATCGAGGACAACGCCAGCGGCAGGCGGCTCAAGCAGTTTCTGGCCCGCTTCCACGACCCGGAGAACATGGTGGTGGCGGCGGAGTTCGGCATCGGGCTCAACACCCACTCCCGCTGTGCAGGCAACTGCTACATCGAGGACGAATCCACCTATGGCACCTTCCACATCGGGTTCGGGCGCAACATCGCGCTGGGCGGTGTGCAGGATGCTTCCGGCCATTACGATCTGGTCACCCACGCTCCCTGCATCTATGTGGACAACCGCATGATCATGGATCACGGACAGCTCACCGTTCTGGAGCCGTCCATTTATATCTGAGAATCGAGGCTTTTTACTATGAAAATTCTGCTCACTGGTTTCGACCCCTTTGGCGGCGAGACCGTCAACCCCGCTTTTGAGGCGGTAAAGCTGCTGCCCGACACCATCGCCGGTGCCGAGATCGTCAAGCAGGAAGTGCCCACCGAGTTCATCCGTGCCGGTGAGGTGCTGGAAGCTGCCATTCAGGCAAACCAGCCCGATGTGGTCATCTGCATCGGGCAGGCCGGCGGCCGCTCCGCCATCACCCCGGAAAAGGTGGCCATCAACCTGATGGACGGCCGCATCGCCGACAACGCCGGTTATCAGCCCATCGACGTGACCATCCAGGAGGACGGCGAGACCGCCTACTTCACTTCCCTGCCCGTGAAAGCCATGGTGCAGAACATCAAGGACGCAGGCATCCCCTCCGCCCTGTCCTACACTGCAGGCTCCTATGTGTGCAACTACCTGATGTACACCCTGCTGTACCTCATCGACAGGAAGTACCCCAACATCCGGGGCGGCTTCATCCATGTGCCTTACGCCATGGAGCAGGTGGTCAACAAGCCCCTGGGCACCCCCAGCATGGACCTGCACCAGATCGCCCGCGGCCTGGAGAAGGCCGTGGAGGCCGTTGTGAAGAACGACGCCGACCTGGCTGTGGACATGGGCACCACCCACTGAGCATCCCCGCAGAGCCCTTCAAGGCACCCGCTGTGCATCCGCATGGCGGGTGCTTTTTTGTAATGTTTCTCATGCAGAGTGCAATCGCGTGGGGCAGGCCCGATGGCTTTTGCAAGCGGCATCGCCGCCGGGGTCGCTCCGCTGGGCCAGAGGGTGAGAGGGGTGTTTCGACTCCCCCCTCTCTCCCTCTGGACACCCCTCTCCCCGCAACGAGAAAGGGGCTGCTCGCCCCTTTCAGACCCCAAAGAAGTAGGCTCCACCCGAAAATACTGAAGATTCACGCCTGTTCGGCGTGAAGATCTTTTAACCGTATTTTCGGCTTCCACCGATTGGAACGCCCCTCAGTCGCTGCGCGCCAGCTCCCCGGTGAGGAGCGTTGCCGTAAAAGGCATTTGATTTGCTGCGCTTTGGCCGCAGGCCAACAGCAGCCGATGCCACTTCCCGGAACGCCCTCTCCCGTGAAAAAGCAAATCCGGCGGGGCCGCAGCCCTGCCGGATTTGCAAAATCTAAAATAATTTTTCTGCTATTTATGCCCAGCGCAACGCGGAGGGCATTCTAAATCGTTTGCCTTCCAGAGAACAGTCCACTTTCCTTAACGCCCATCCGTGAAAAAACAATCCCGGAAAATCCGCAGATTTTCCGGGATTGCATATCTTTAAAAATAATTTTCCGCTGATATTGCCAGAGCAAAGCGGAGGCAATTCCAAATCGTACTGCTTACTCCGTGATCCGCCCTGCCGCGCTGGTCTCCAAGACCGGGTAACCGGTGCGGGTGCAGCGCACGGCGCAGCGGGCGCGGCCTCCGGTGGTGCAGGTGAACAGGGTCAGGTCCCAGGCGTCCTCGTCGCTGGCCGTGATCATCTTGTCGATATCCGTGGGCTGGATGGTCTCCACGTTGGACACCTCATAGCTCCAGCGCTGGCCGTCCATGTCGGTAAAGTACACCTCGCTGCCCAGGGCCAGCCACTTGATGGGGCTGAAGTGCTTGGCGTAGTTGTGGGCGCAGACCACCATGTTGTCGGCGTAGGTGGAGCCGCTGTAACGGCCCGGGGCCACCTTGAGGCCCGCATAGCTCCACTCGCTCATCACGGGCAGTTCCAGCCCGATGGACGGGACGGACAGGTAGCCGATGTAGCCCCAGCCGTCGATGTCGGTGACGGTCATCTCCTGCTCCGGGTCCAACTCCGGCTGGACCACCGGCTCTTCGTCCTTCGTCTTGTCCTCAATGGTCTCGGTCAGGGTCTCTTCCAGCTTGCCCAGGGCGTCCTGCGAAGCCTTGTCGGCGCGGTTGGCGTCCCACTGGTTATAGCCCAGCAGGGCCAGTGCGCCCAGAATGAGCAGGATGCCCACGATCATGCAGGCGCGGCCGATCTTCTGCTTTGTGTTCATGCCAGCGTCTCCTTCCGGTCCAGCACCCAGCCGACGGCAAACAGCAGCACGCCGCTGCAGGCCATGAACGGGATGGGCCAGTTCAGCTGGCCGCTCTGGGGCAGTGCATTGCCGTCCGGGCGGCCCGGCGCCACCGGGTTGTCCGGGTTGCCGGGGGCCACGGGGTTGTCCGGGTTGCCGGGGTTCACCGGGTTATCCGGCGTACCGGGCGACACCGGGCGGTTGGGGTCGTTGGGGTCCACCGGCATGTCCGGGTTGTCCGGCTCATCCGGGGTGCCGGGCTGGGTGGGCTTGTCCGGTTCCGAGGGCTTCTCCGGCTCGGACGGTTTGCCCGGTTCCGAAGGCTTGCTGGGAGTTTCCGGTTCGGGCGGGGTCACCTCCTGCGTGGGCGCGCCCACCTTGGGGGTGGCGTCCACGGTGTAGAGCCAGCCGCTTTCGTCCGCCATGGGCAGCGACACCAGGAAGGAATTGATGGCCTCGTAGCCCTTGGAGTTCTCGGTCTGCACCACGAGGTACAGGCCCAGCGGCAGCGCGTCAAAGGAGACGATGCCCTGCTCGCTGATCTTATGGGTGGTGCCGGCGGCGCGGGCGGGCAGCTTGGCTTCCAGCCTGGAAGCCAGCGTGCTGTCCGTCAGGTCGCCCAGCGCGATGCCGCAGCCCGTAAAGTCGGCGGTGTACACAAAGTGCAGGTCGCCGTTGGTGCGGGCCACGTCCGCCACCTTGTACACGGTGAGTGCGCCGCCCCGCAGGGGGACGTCGTTCTGGTGGTCGTACAAGGTCACGTCCATGCTGCCGGTGCGGCTCAGGTCGATGTTGGCGCTGGCCGCGGGGGCTGCCAGCGCGGGCAGTGCACAGCACACGGCCATGCACAGCGCCAGCAGAAGAGCGGCAAACCGGTTGTTTTTGTTTTGTTTCATGGCTGCTCACTCCTCCTCGTTCTGTTTCCGTTTGCGGACCAGCAGCAGGGCTGCTGCAGCGGCCAGTGCGCCGCCCAGCACCCCGAAGGGTGCCGTGCCCATGCCGCCGGTGGACGGCAGCTCGTAGCCGGTGTAAACGTAGTTCTGCACCGTGATATTGCCGGTCTGCACGCCGTTGTTGTCAATGTACACGTTCCAGTTTCCGGTGGTCTCTTCCTCCACCAGGTAGTGGTATGCATTGCCGTTCTCGTCCTTCAGGGGCAGTTCCTCGCCGGACCAAGTCTTAGTCCAGTTGTTGTCTGCGGTCAGGTCGGCTTCAGCAAACGGCGTTTTGTCCTTGTCATTGTCGGTGTACCGCCAGACCTTGATGTGGATGCTGTCCACCGCCGGTTTCACCGGCTGTTTGGTATCCTGGTCCAGCCAGAGCTTGCTGACGGTCAGCTTGCTGTACACGTTGCTGTACTCAGCAGTGGTGGTGCCGGCGTCGCTGCCCACCTGCACATTGCTGTTCAGGTCCACCGTCTCGGTGCCCACGGTCAGGGTGGTGCCGGGTGCGCCCGTAGCCGCCGCAAAGGCCTGCTGCTCGTTCTCCGCGCTGGCGTTCTTGCGGAACAGCAGGTAGTGCGGGGTGGCATCCAGCTGATAGTCCGTGGGTGCTTTGGTCTCCACGAGCTTATACAGCACGTCCGGTTTCAGGCAGCTTGCAGTCTCACTATCCAGCACAGCCAGACTGGCCTGACCGTTTTCGTCCGTGGTCAGGCTGCCCGTGCCGTTGCCGGTCCACGGGACGAACCGCCCGCTTACCGTATCGTACTGGAAAATGGTGAACTCCGCGCCCTCCAGCGACACGCCGGAGTAGCTGTCCTTCTTGCGCAGCACGAACTGTGCGGTGGTGGCCGTTGCATCCGCCTTGGCCTGGTAGGTGATGCCGCTGTCGCTGGATTTGCTGCCGTTGCTCAGGGTCACGGTGTTGCTCACCTGGTAGCTGGCGGCAGCACTGCCATCCTTCACATTGCAGTCATACACAAGGATCAGGGCCGCCATATTGGGGATCTCCATATGGAGCCAGCCGTTCTTGTCCGCTTCCAGGATGCGGTACATGTTGCGCGGCACCTCTTTGCCGGTGGTCACGCCGACTGTTTCGTCGTAATTGTAAAAATACAACTTGACCGAGTTGACATCGCCGGTGGCGATGGCACCATTGGTGGTGCTGATGTTATCCCACAGCTCGATCTTCTCCGCTCTGGTCTGCCCGGCCGACAGATCCTCGTGGGCCGGGTTGATGACCACCTGATAGTGCAGCTTCCGGTCGTTGCCGGGGTCCTGCCAGCCGGTCTTTTTCACCTGCTCCACATCGCGGGTGACGGTGGTGGTGGTGGTCTCGGTCAGCTCACCCCAGGTGGCGGTGTTGGTGTAGATCACCTGACCCACCGAGGGGTTCTTCCACGCAAACTGCGTATCTGTTCCCACATCCACCTCGTACCGGATGCGGATGCGGTGCGGCTTGTTGGCACCCGGGTTATAGTCCTTGATATTGACGGTAAGCTGCCGCGTGGCCGGGTCATAGGCTGCCGTGGCCTTGGCCGTGGTCAGCTGATCAGGCTTTACAAAGGCGTCCTCGTCCAGCGAGATCTGCACACTGCTGGTCTTGAAGTCCACATTTTCCGGCAGGATATCGGTGACTTCGATGGCATCCGCATCGTCCTGATCGGTCTGCAGTACCAGCTGGTAGCGCAGCTTGTGGCCGCCGAGGTCGTTCTTTTCAAAGGTGTTGTTGCCGGTCAGATAACCGGTCTCGTTGCCGCTGCTCGTTGCGGCCACACCCTTTTCAAACTTCTTGTAGCTGCGGTAGGTGTCCTCTGCCGAATCATTGCCGTTCACGCCGTCGATATGGATGGTGTTCTTATAGGTCCACACCTCACCGGTGGGCACGTCGTCGCGCTCCTCGTGGGTGGGGATGCCGGTCACCGAGATGCTGCGCACGGGGTTCTGGCCGTCCCCGGCTTTCACATGGATGCTGAAGCTGCGCACACGGGTGGACGAGTTATTTGCGTCCACCTCCTCGGTACCGTTTTTCTGTGCATAATAGGTCATCTTGATGGTGTTGCCAGCCTGCGCATAGGTCAGCCTCGTGTTGTCGTGCATGGTCAGGGTCAGATTGGCCTTGATGGCGTCATCCAGCTCTTTTGCAATGGCATAGTGGGTGTCCTCTTTTGTCTCGCCTTGGTCGTTCTCAGCGTCGTCCAGCACATCCAACAGGGTAAACTCTGCCTCACCGGCCTTGTTGGTGGCCGAGAGGTTCCAGGTGGGCGTCTCGCCCCTGGTGGCAATGGATTTGCTCAGGCTCCAATCGCCCTTCCCGATGTTCACAGTATCCGAGGCCTCAAAGGTATGGTTGCTCTTGGTCAGGATCTGTGCCTTGTTGGTCACCGAGCCGCCGCCGATGGGGGTGGTGGTCTCAAAGGTGATCTTCAGCTCTGTTTTCCCATACTCCGCCGGGATGGTATAGCCGTTTTTCTGGAATTCCTCTGCCGATATCGTATCGTTGCCTACCTTTACATCCCCTACGATTTTCACACCGTCTGGCAAGTCATCTGTGATCTTGCAGCCCTGCAGGAGATAGGACCCCAGGAAAGAATGGGGTACCTTTACAGTGATCGTCCACTGGATGCGGCCTGTTTTGGGGTCGTACTGGCCTTTCTTCTCAATGCGAGAGGTTTTACATGTGTACCATGCGTCAGCCCCATCTTTTACATTGCGCCCTGCCTCGGCTTTCGCCGTGTTGTTGATGATAGCGACGCCGTTGGGCATATTGTCAAAGTCCGCATAGTTCCGCTGAACGTCGTAGTTCCAGATGTACTTCTCTCCGGCCTCCAATGCAGGCAGCGGAGCAAGGACCACCTGGGGGTTGCCGTTGCCGTCGGTTTTCAGTTCATGCGCAGGGACGTCAATCTCCGTTTTTGTGCCCGAAGCATCCACCTTGTAAAGTTTAAAGGAGTCTACCAGATATTTGCCGCCCTTCAGGTAGTCGCTACGGTTTTCGCCATTCCTATTCGTGTTCAGGGTATCCGTAAGGATCACCGGGTCTTTGGTGCCGTTGGTGGTCCCCACCGTCACCTCATAATTATTTACAAAGGTGCCGTCCTTACGGTTCGTAATCAGCGGAGACCCACTCCCTTTGCTGATCTTTATATCTGCCGTTTTCTTCTTGATGGTCAGGATGCAGTCGTCCTTGAATTTGATCTCCTTCTCGTCCTCAAAGTTGTCGGCGCTCGCCGTAACGGCGGCCTTGAAGGTACCGGTGAATGGCAGGCCGCCCTTCTCGTCGGTGCCGATGAACTTTTCGTCCGTAAAGGTCAGGGTCACTTTGCCGTCGGTGTCAACGGTGAAGCTGCCCACGACCTTTGCATTGCCGGCCTTGTCCTTGTCGGACTCATCCACGATGTTGCCCGTCACCACATCCGGCATGGGCAGGCCTTTGGGCAGCTGGTAGGTCAGGGTATTGTTGGTGGGCGTCAGCACACCGGCATTCACGGTATACTTCAGGTTCACGCGGACGTGGGTGCCGCTGTCCACGGTCACGCTGCCCGCGCCGATAGACGTCCACGTTTTTCCGTCGGTCGTCTTTTCATAATTGACATCCGTGATCCAGGTCTTCAGATCATGGTCGTCCCCGGCAGCCAGCAGGGCGATGCCGCAGGGGTCGGCGTCACCCACCCAGTCCACGGTGGCACCAAAGCCATCCTCATCTTCCAGCAGCGCATAGCTGCCGTCCAGCTCCTCCTGGGAGCCTGCCGAGTCCGGGTCCTCCGGAGCCGCAGCGGTGGTCTCGGCGGCATAGGCGCCGGTCACCGAGATGACACTGGTCACGTCGGACATGGCAGCGGGCACCTCGGCCACCTTGCCGTCCACGTTGCCGGAGATCACGGTCAGGGTCCCGGCGTCGGGGTCCACGGCGGACACGACGCCCACCGTCTCGGTGGTCACGGTGCGGGTGTCCACCTGCGGCTCGGAAGCCGTGAGCTGGGCGGCGGTGTCGGGGTCCTCGTCCAGGTCCAGCAGGGCGATGCCATAGGAGCTCTCGTCCACGGCCACCTGCTCGGTGGTGAGGGTGTTGTAGATGACGATATCGCCGGGCCTTGCGGTGGAGCCGTCGGCGTCGGTGAGCCACTGGGAGCCGCGCAGGTCACTGTGCAGGGCCATCACGCCCGCACGCTGGGGCACCACCGTCTGGGGCACACCCGCAAAGTGCAGGCAGTAGGACAGGAACATCACGTCCCAGGCACCGTAGGGGTTGCCGTACCAGGCACCATAGCGGGAGTAGCCGCGCAGCACCTGCTGGTCCTCCACATCCAGCTTGAAGTTCTTGTCGCTCTGCTGGTAGTCCAGCTGGGACTTTGCCACGGTGAGCAGGTCCTCGGCCCAGTTGCCGTTCAGGGCCACGTTGGCCGCGGCCTGCCATTCCTCGGCAGTCTCCACGTCGGCCTGGGTATCGGCCAGGCACTCCACGGTGTGGTGGTGCTCCGGGATGGTGCACACCAGCTCCTCGGTGTAGCAGGCGTCGGTGTGGTGATGCAGCACCGGCTCGTCCGGGGTGGTCTCGGCCGACTCAGTGGGCAGGTCCACCACGGGGCGGCTGGCAGGCATTTCCTGATAGGCGGGGTTGGGCTCCTCCACCAGTTCGCCTTCGTCCAGGCCGCACACCAGCTCATACTCGGTGGTGTAGCAGCTGTCGTCGTGGATATGCTCGAACTCGCCGCAGATGAGCGCACCGTACTCGTCAAAGCAGTCGTCGGTGTGCTCGTGCTCTTCCTGATAGCAGGTCAGCACCCGGTGCTCCTCGTAGCAGGCATCGGTGTGCTCATGGGGCACCCAGATGGTCTCCGGCTCGGTCTGCACCGGCTCTTCCAGCTCTTCCGGCTCGGCCGCGCTGTAGGCGGACACCGGATCGGCGCTGCTGTCCGAAGAGGTGACGGGCGTTTCCGGCTCGCCCTCCTCGTAACCGCAGGTGAGCACTTTTTCGTAGCAGGCCGCCGTGTGCTGGTGCTCCTCGTAGCCGCAGTGGTAGTCGGCAGTCATGGAGATGCCCACCCCATGGAGCTGCCAGTTGACGAACAGGGTGGTGAGCAGGGCCAGCACCAGCATCATGGCCACATAGCGCCGGGCCTGTACATGCTGCCTGCGGAACCGCTCGATCAACCCGTTGATGATATCCTTCATAGTAAACACGTCCTCTTGGTTCGCTCTGTGCCCTGGCAGCCGCACACCGCTGCAGGCCCACAGAAGGGTCCATTTATCGTTTGTGCAACAAAAGCGTCACAAAATTTGTTCGATACATTGTCATTATACCATTTTAGGGCGTTCATTTCAACTCAGGGGGGCGTGCTTTTCCGGCAAAAGAATGCACACGATGCGCACCATGCAAGGGGTCAGGGGCAGCCACAGCACCGTGCAGCCCAGATTGAACAGGGTGTGGGCGTTGGCGATCTGCCGGGCCAGCACGGCGCTCTCCGGCCCGTGGGGCGAGACCAGCCGCACCAGCGCGGTGAACTGGGGCAGCAGCAGCCAGCAC
>OLNY01002607.1_pt1 | contig 12363 bp, 9 predicted proteins | sample 1671981 | NCBI WGS metagenome assembly OLNY01 (sample SAMEA3136632, study PRJEB25190) | human gut metagenome | biome: human gut; feature: human-associated habitat; material: faeces | place: Austria | collected 2013 | reverse complement strand
CCTCATCCCTGGCGTCGAGACGGCCGTAGCGGATGTTTTCCATAACGGTGCCGGTGAAGAGGTTCGTGTCTTGCAGGACGATGCCCAGGCTGCGGCGGAGGTCGTCTTTTTTGATGCGGTTGATATTCACGCCGTCGTAGCGGATCTTGCCGTCCTGGATGTCGTAGAAGCGGTTGATGAGGTTCGTGATGGTGGTCTTGCCGGCACCGGTGGAGCCGACGAAGGCGATCTTCTGGCCGGGGGTGGCGAAGAGGTTGATGTGGTGCAGGACGATCTTCTCCGGGGTGTAGCCGAAGTCCACGTCGTCGAAGGTCACGTCGCCCTTCACGGGGACGTATTTCACGGGCAGGTCGTCCTTGGCCGGGCGCTTCCAGGCCCACCGGTTGGTGTGCTCTGTTGTCTCGACCAGGTTGCCGTCGTGGTCCTCCTTGACGTTCACCAGCTCCACCTGGCCCTCGTCCACTTCCGGTTCCTCATCCAGAAGCCGGAAGACACGGTCGGCACCGGCCAGACCCATGACCACGAAGTTCAGCTGCATGCTGATCTGGGCGATGGGCATGTTGAAGCTCTTGTTGAAGGTCAGAAAGCTGGCCAGACCGCCCAGGGTGAAGCCGCCGATGTTGCCCAGGGCCAGAATCCCGCCGATCATGGCGCAGAGCACATAGCTGACGTTGCCCAGCTGGGCGGAGAGGGGCATGAGCAGGCTGGAGAAGGTGTTGGCGTTCTGGGCGCTGTGGAAGAGCGCCTCGTTGCGGCGGGTGAACTCCGCCACGCTCTTGTCTTCGTGGCAGAAGACCTTGACCACTTTCTGGCCCTCCATCTGTTCCTCGATGAAGCCGTTGATGGAGCCGAGGTCCTTCTGCTGCGCCACAAAGTAGCGGCCGGAGAGGGAGCCGAGCTTCTTGGTGGCGAAGAGGACCACCAGGACCATGCCGATGGTGACGGCCGTGAGGGGCAGGCTCAGCACCAGCATGGAGACAAAGACGCTGACCACGTTGATGGTGCAGTTGAGCAGCTGGGGCAGGCTCTGGCTGATCATCTGGCGGAGGGTATCGATGTCGTTGGTGTAGATGGACATGATGTCGCCGTGGGCATGGGTGTCAAAGTAGCGGATGGGCAGCTTTTCCATGTGGGCGAACAGATCCTGCCGCAGGTCCCGCAGGGTGCCCTGGGTGACATAGATCATCACGCGGGACTGGACGAAGCTGGCGATCACGCCGCAGGCGTAGAACAGGGCCACGCGGGTGATGGCGTGCATGAGGCCGGTGAAATCCGCCGTCTGCCCGGCCTGGACCTGCTGGACCAGGGGGAGGATATAGCTGTCGATGAGGGCCTTTGTAAAGAGCGTACCCTGCACCATGGCAAAGACGCTGACGAAGATGGAGACAACCACGAAAATGAGGTGCAGCCAGTATTTCCGGCCCACGTATTTCAGGACACGGCCCAACGTCTGGCCGGGGTGGTCCAGCTTGGGCCTGGGGCCGCGGCCACGGGGACCGGGCATGGTTCTTGCCTTTTCTGCCATTACCCTTCGCCTCCTTCGTCAAAGTCGCCGCCGCCGTTGGTCTGGGATTCATAGACCTCCTGGTAGATGGCGTTGGTCTGTAACAGTTCTTCGTGGGTGCCGAAGCCGCTGATCTGCCCCTCGTCCATGACGAGGATGCGGTCGGCGTCCTGCACGCTGGAGACGCGCTGGGCGATGATGAACTTCGTCGTGTCCGGGATCTCCTGGGCGAAGGCCCGGCGGATCTTCGCGTCGGTGGCGGTGTCCACGGCGGAGGTGGAGTCGTCCAGGATCAGCACCTTGGGCTTTTTCAGCAGGGCGCGGGCGATGCACAGCCGCTGGCGCTGGCCGCCGGAGACGTTGGTGCCGCCCTGCTCGATGTAGGTGTCGTAGCCGTCGGGCATTTTTTCGATGAACTCATCGGCGCAGGCCAGGCGGCAGGCCCGCTGGCACTCGGCCAGAGTGGCGTGCTCGTCGCCCCAGCGGAGGTTTTCCAGGATCGTCCCGGAAAAGAGCACGTTCTTTTGCAGGACCACGGAGACCTCGTTTCGCAGCGTCTCCAGGTCATACGCCCGCACATCCCGGCCACCGACGAGGACTTGACCGGCGGTCACGTCATACAGGCGGCTGATGAGGTTCACAAGGCTGGTCTTGGCGCTGCCGGTGCCGCCGATGATGCCGATGGTCTCACCGGACTTTACCTTGAGGTCGATGTCCCGCAGGACGGGCTTTTCGGCGTCTTTGCGGTAAGCAAAGTCCACGTGGCGGAACTCCACGGAGCCGTCGGGGATGTCGAAGACGGGGTGCTCCGGGTTGGTCAGGTCGGGCTGCTCGTCCAGCACGGCGCAGATCCGCTGGGCGCTGGCGGTGGACATGGACACCATGACAAAGATCATGGAGAGCATCATGAGGCTCATTAAAATGCTCATGCAGTAGGTCAGCAGGTTCATGAGCTCGCCGGTGGTGAGGCTGCCCGCCACGATGAAGGTGGCACCCAGCCAGCTGATGAGCAGGATCGAGGCATAGACGGTGAAGTTCATGAGGGGCATGTTCCAGGAGAGGATCTTCTCGGCGGAAAGGAAGCGGTCGTAGATATTCTGGGCGGCCTTGTGGAACTTGCTGGTCTCAAAGGGTTCCCGGACGTAGGCCTTCACCACGCGGATGCCGGAGATGTTTTCCTGGACGCTGGCGTTTAAGTCGTCGTACTTCTGAAAGACTTCCTTGAAGTATTTCATGGCCTTGCTCATGATGAGGAAGAGCAGGAGACCCAGGACGACCACGGCGACCAGATAGACGCTGGCCAGCCTGCCGTTGATGGCGAAGGACAGGACCATGGCGATGAGCATGGTGGCCGGGGCGCGGGTGCACATGCGCAGGATCATCATGTAGGCGTTCTGCACGTTGGTCACGTCGGTGGTCAGCCGGGTGATGAGGCTGGAGGTGCTGAATTTGTCGAGGTTGGAGAACGAGAAGGTCTGGACCTTCTCAAACATGGCCTGCCGCAGGTTCTTGGCCAGACCGGCGGAGGCCTGCGCCCCGAAGCGGGCGCTCAAAATACCCAGGGTCAGGCTGATGGCAGCCATGAAGAGCATGATGAGGCCGGTGACTTTGATATGATGGATGTCACCGGCGGACACGCCCTTGTCGATGATGGAGGCCATGAGCAGGGGGATGATCATCTCCATGATGACCTCGCCCAGCATACAGACGGGGGTCAGGATGGAGACGCGCTTATACTCCTTGACCTGGGATAGGATGGTTTTTACCATGGGGACCCTCCTTTGGGGAATTGAGATTGGCGCGGATGCGTTGGCAGAGGGAGAAGAAGGTGTCGATCTCGTCCGGCGTGAAGCCCTGCATGGCCAGCGCTTCCACGTCCAGGAAGACCTGGAACGAGCGCTCGCAGACTTGGTCGCCCAGCTCCGTGAGACAAAGCTTTTTCAGACGGGCGTCTCCCGCCACGCTCTCCCGGCGGATGTAGCCCTTTTGCTCCATGAGCTTGACCACGCCGGTGACGGACGAGCGGGTGATGTTGAACGCCTCTTCAATATCCTTCTGAAACACGTCCCGATCCTGGTTGTACTTGAGGTAGCCCAGGATGCGGCCGTGCATGATGGTCAGCTCGTCCAGGCCGCGGGCGCTGGATTCCTCCCGAAGACGTCGGCCGAACGCATGGTTCAGGACCTTGATCTGACGCCCCAAGAAACGCTCCAGCGACTGGTGACAGGACACGGCGATCCCTCCTTTTGTTGTTTGGTTCCGAATTGTTTGCTTCTAAACTGTTCGGTAACGTACATTTTAGCAGGCTGCCCGGAAAAGTCAACCGTTAGATTATAACATTCCCCGCTTTTTCCGGTCGATGTTTTTAGCATTCTGACAAGAAGAGTGCCAGGACAGCAAAACGCCCCCTGCCCAGGGCGGGCAGGGGGCGGAAACGATGCGTTTGCTGCTTGGATCTAGTTTGCTTTGTACAGGGGTGCTCCGTAGTAATGCCAGAGCATGACGGCCATGTCGATGCGGAAGGCGTAGGCCGTGGGCTGGAGCTTGGTGGGGGCGCTGGGGGCGTTGAACATCCCCTTTTCGCTGGCCCAGGCCATGGCGCTCTTGGCCCAGTCGGAGATGCTGTCCTGGTCGGTGGCGGTGAGGGCCTGGGTGGGGGCGGGGCTGCCGGCGTAGCGCCAGAGCAGGGCGGCCATCTGCTCCCGCGTGATGTAGTCATCGGGGGCAAACTGGGTGGGGGAGTAGCCGTTGATCATTCCCTTCTCCTTCGCCCAGGCCACGGCGGGGCCGTACCAGGCGGCGGCGTCCACGTCTTCAAAACTGGTCTGGGCGTTGGCCACGGCAGGAGCCCCGGCCATGCGGTAGAGGATGGTGGCGACCATGGCGCGGGTCATGCCCCAGTAGGGGCCGAAATAACCGTCTTGGATACCGGTCATATAGCCTTTCGTGCTGACGAAGTAGACGGGATTTTTCTGCCAATCTCTGTCGATGTCCTCATAGGAAAGGGTGGGCAGAGAGGGATCGTAAAATTCTACCGTCACGAGGGTATCGCCTGTTCCAACGACGAAGGAATACTTTCCGTTGCCCAGCGGCTTGCAGGGCTTGTCTTCGTCAGACCCAGAGGAATAGACGGCGGACTTGACCACATAGTTTGGGGCGGGCTTGGTGGTCAGGATGACGGTGGTCCCGGCGGTGGCGCGGTCAGCGGAAAGACTGATGGTGCCATGGTGATCCTCCGCGAAGTGCCCCACGGTATCCGAAGAGATATGGTAGATGCGTTCCCCGGAGGTGATGGGCCAGGTGATGGTCAGGCGGGGTCGGCCAAATTCCTCCGACAGCTCTACTTTTTCTGCCCCAGGTACGAGAAAGAAATCCGGGGTCAGGCCGTCCAGGGTGTAGCCGTTTTTGGCGGACAGGTCCAGGTAGAGGACATAGTCCAGGCCAGGCTCGAAGCCCTCCTCCGGGTCGACGCTGCGGTTCCAGCTGAAAATGGCACCGTACTGGTCGTTTTCCTGGGGAAAGACATAGTACATCTTGCCGCCCGTCTTGGGCGCGGGCAGGTGGATGACCCGCTCCGTGATGGGCTTGAGGGCCGGGGGAACGTAGTCCGGGCCTTTCTTCACGGTCAGGGTGACGGTGCCGGAATAGGTGGTGCCGCTGGCATTGGTGGCCTGGCAGCGGTATTGGCGGCCGTTCATGGCCGTGGCGGTGTTGCGGATGGTGTAGGTGCTCCGGGTGGCACCCAGAATATCCAGCCAGCCGCTCTCGTCCTTGGCCTGCCACTGGTAGGTGGGGTCGCCGGTGGCCTGGGCGGTGAAGACGGCGGTGTCCGGGGCGGTGACGGTGGTGCTTTGGGGCTGCTGGGAAAAGGCGGGCTTCTCCCCGGCGGCCAGGGCCGTGGGGGTGAGCAGACCGGCCAGCAGAGCCAGGCACAGGGTCAGCGCACAGATGCTTCGTTTCATGGGAAATCTCCTCCTTTGCCCCCAGTATACAAGATTTCCCAAGCAAAAACAAGACAGGACAACAAGCGCCCCAGGGACCGAGAGATCCCTGGGGCGCGGGGGGACAGGTGTTTTGCAGAGCGACAGCTTACTCTGCGTAGTTGGTAAAGTAATTCTGGATGACGATGAAGGGGGTGCCCTTGTCGCCGGAGCCGGAGGTCAGGTCGCACAGGGAGCCGATAAGATCCGTCAGGTGCCGGGGGGTCGTACCCTCGGACACCATGTTGCCCACCAGACTGACGGAGGCGTCCTTTTCCCGGATCTTCTGTGCCACCGCCTGCTGCAGCGCCTCGCCGGACAGGTCACCGAAATCGTGGTCCGCCAGATACTTCAGCTTCAGCTCATTGGGTGTACCCTCCAGACCGGCGGTATAGCCGGGGGAGACCACGGGGTCCGCCAGCTCCCAGATCTTGCCCACGGGATCCTTGAAGGCGCCGTCGCCGTAGACCATGGCCTCGATGCGCTTGCCGGTGGCCTCGCTGAGCCGCTGGCCGATGGCCTTGGCCACCACGTCGGCGTCACGAGGGAAGAGCTTGACACGGGTGTCGTCGGCCTTATTGCTGCCCAGCAGGCCGTACTGCGGATTATAGCCGCTGCCGTTGACGGGAGCGGTCAGCAGATCGTCCAGACCCAGCACCACACGGGCGCCGGCCTTCTTCAGCAGGCGCTTGCTGCGCTGGCGGGTGTGGATATCGCAGCAGATGACGGTATCGGTGTAGTCCAGCACCGTCTGCACCCGGTTGGCGAATACGATCTCCGCCTGAGCCCCGGCATCCTCGATGATGCCCTTATAGAAATCCACATAATCCACACCGGTGAAGGGATGGATCACCTTGCCGAAGGCGGCCCGGAACTGCTCCAGATCCAGCACGTCGTGCCACGGGTCGATGCCCGCCTCGTCCAGCTGATCCAGAGACACCAGATGGTTGCCCACCTCGTCGGAGGGATAGCTGAGCATCAGCACCACCTTCTCCACACCGGCGGCGATGCCGCTGAGCAGCAGGGAGAAGCGGTTGCGGCTGAGAATGGGGAAGGTGACGCCCACCGTCTTGCCGCCGGTCTTGGCCTTCACGTCGGCGGCGATTTGCTCCACCGTGGCATAGTTGCCCTGGCAGCGGGCCACCACGGACTCGGTGACAGCCGCCACATCCTTGTCATGGGGCTGGATGCCGTTCTCCTTCAGTGCCGTCAGGACGGAGGAGACCACGCCCTCCACCACATTGTCACCCTCACGGAAAATGGGGGTGCGAACGCCCCGTGCCACCGTACCCAGTGTTCTGCTCATATGAAAAACTCCTTTGTATTGGATTTGTTCGGTCGTACCATTGCACAACATTCTTATTATACGCCTAAAACACAATAAGTAAAATGCAATTTTCTAATAATCAACATAAGGTGTTTTAATGTGGCTCCGAAAAACGCACCCCTGCCGCTGCCGACAGGGGTGCGTTCACGATCCAAAGGCTTATTCGCCGCTCTCTCCGTCGCCGCCGCTCAGGAAGCGGTTCACCAGCTCCAGCGTGTGGGCATCGTCGGTGAAATTGTCCAGATTCAGCACACAATCCCAGTCGTTGCCGGTGATGTCCACCTGCAGGGGGCTGTAGCCGGTATCCGACAGGATGTCGCTGATCACCCGGCCCTCGGCCACGTCCTGCTGAGCCGCCTGATACAGCATCTGGGCCTCCACCGCCGTGAGGTTCCGGACGTCGCCGGTATCCACGGAGTAGATGCTGCCGCCCAGCGGAGCGGAATCCGCATCCGCCGTGCCGGAGATCGCCAGCTCCTGCCGTGCCAGCGGCGTGGACATCATCTGGTTGATGGCCGTATAGAGGGCGGAAGCCCGCCGCACCGGCACGTTATAGCCCCGCTCCAGCGTGGAGCCGTCGGTGAGGGTATACTTCAGGCGGATCCAGATGTCCTGGCCGTCCTCTATAAGCGTGCCGTCCAGATCGACGTCGCCGTCCTCCACCTGCTCCAGTATGGCCCGGTGGATGGCCCGGATGGCCTCGATGGTCTCGGTATCCCCGGAGGTGGCCGTAAAGGGCTGAATGTGTCTGCACTGAGCGGTGACACTCTCGATCTCGTCGGTCTTTGGCACCCGGCGCTCCACACCGGCCACGTCCATCCGCACGCACACGCACACCGCTGCCAGCAGCGCCGCCAGCAGCACCGTACCCTTCCAGGTGCGGCGGAAAATTTTCAGGGATTTCCCCAGCAGCATGGACATTCCGAAGCTGCACACCAGCGTCATCAGCACCACGCACAGCAGCATTCCCGGCAGGTAGGCCCGGATATCATTGGAACGGGCCAGACCGAAGGTCACGCTGTACAGGATCATGCCCAGCGCCAGACCGCCTATGCAGCCCACGCCGTAGCGCAGCACCGGCCGCATCCACGGGAAGGCCGCCGCATCGCCGGAGAGCTCGCTGCGCCGCCGGATACACAGCAGGCAGGCCAGCGCAATGATCGCCACCGCAACGGCGGCATAGATCCCCAGTGCCTGCCAGCCGCCGTTTTCCAGCGGGCTCACATCAGCGCTGACGATGGGATAGCCAACATACTCAGCGACGACGCCCTGAGGATCCGTCAGCCGGCGGACCAGCTGCACCACCGGAGTACACCACAGGGTGAAGCTGCCGAAGCCATCCCCCTGATAGCCGAAGATGAACAGTTCAGCCAGCCAGTGGATCAGCTGCATGACTGCCATCACCAGAAAGTTTATCCCCACATACAGCACAGGCACCGCCAGCAGCCAGCCGGTGAGCATGGCGCACAGCGTGCCAAGAGCCAGAAAGAAGATCTCTGCCAGTGTCACTACCGCCAGCCATACCAGCAGCGGACCCGGCTCGCCGCACACCAGCAGGCTCACCAGTACCACCAGCAGATTCCCGGCGGTGAGCATGGCAAAGCCCGTCAGCAGCTGGGTGAAAAACAGGGTCTGCCGCTTCAGGGGCAGGCTGTGTATCAATCCCACGGACCGGCTGTTCATCAGGTAGGAATACAGGGCCATGGCCAGCACACCGCCGAACAAAAAGGCCATGATGACACCCATGCTGTAGGTACCCTGGCACACCTCCGAAACCGTCCGAGTTCCGTAGCTTGCGCCCTCGGCTATGTGCCGCAGATACAGCTGCACCGGCAGCGCCACCAGCCAGATGGCTGTATACAGAAACAGAATGGGCCAGTGGCGGCGCAGATCGCTGCGGGCCAGTGCCGGATTAAAGAACGATGTCACGGACCGCATAGTCAGCACCTCCCAGCTCATAGATAAAGATCTCCTCCAGCGTCAGTGGAATGGCCTCCAGCAACAGGGGAGCGGTGATCTGCATCCGGTTCAGGATACTCTCCCGGTCGCCCCGGAGGATGTAGGTATGCACCCGGCCCACGGCGGAGTGGTGCAGGATATTCAGCTCCGCCGGCAGGCGGGGCTCCTCGCCGGGGTACACCACCTGCAGCTTCACCGTGGTATCCTGCAGCTCCGACAGGCTCCGCTCCAGCAGCACCTTACCCTGATTCATGATGCCCACATGGTCGCAGACATCCTCCAGCTCCCGCAGGTTATGGCTGGATACCAGCACCGTGGTACCACGCTCCGCCACGTCCCCCAGCAGCAGGGACCACACCTGCCGCCGCATCACCGGGTCCAGACCGTCCACCGGCTCATCCAGAATGAGGTACTCCGGCATACAACACATGGTCAGCCAGAAGGCCGCCTGCTTCTGCATCCCCTTACTCATGCGGCGCAGCATCTGGCGGTCATTCAGGGGGAACACCTGCTTCATCTTCTCGTATCGCTCCCAGGAGAAGGAGGGGTACGCCCCGGCGTACAGCTTCGCCATCTCGGCAATGGACGCCTGCGGGAAATAGTACCAGTCATCGGGGATCACCACCATGCGCCGCTTGGCGTCGGTGTTCTCCCAAATGGGAGCGCCCTCCAGCAGCAGTTGGCCGCTGTCGGGGCGGTATACGCCGGTAAAGTGGCGGATGATGGTGGACTTTCCGGCGCCGTTGGGGCCAACCAGCCCATATACCGTCCCCTTGGGTACGGTGAGGGTGGCGCTGTCCAGTGCCCGGAAGCCGTCAAAGCTCTTGACCACCTCTTTTGCCTCAAGCATTCTCGTTTCCTCCTCTCCACAGGGCGATCCACTCGCCCTCCGTCATGCCCAGCTCCCGCAGTTCCTGCAGCAGAGGACGCACCTTGTCCTCCATCTCCCGGCGGCGGACCAGATTCTGCTCCTGTCCCTCCGCCACGAAGGTACCCCGGCCTGCCACGGAGTAGACGTAGCCCTCCATATCCAGCTGGGCATAGGCCCGTTGGATGGTGTTGGGGTTGATGGCCAGATCCATGGCAAGGCTCCGAACCGACGGCAGCTTTTCCCCCGGTGCCAGCACGCCGGTGACCATCAGCCGCCGCAGGCCGTCCTTCACCTGCTCATAAATGGGACGGGCGTCCCGATAATCCAGACGGATCAATAGCGCACACTCCTTCCTCGTGTACTATTCATGTTAGTACACTTAGGTTAGCATGAAACCGCCCCCGTGTCAATAGGAAAATGGGTAAAATCCTACTAATTTCCACGGTTTGCGGGCATAATATCCCCGATCTGCTTGGCGAAGGGAGGGAGAAATATGCACGCATATGTCCATCGGGAGACCTGTATCCAGTGCGGGCTGTGTCCCGGCGTATGCCCGGAGGTGTTCAGCATCCTGCCGGGGGAGTCGGCGCAGGCCATCACAGAGCCGGTACCGCAGGAGTATCTGGCGGCGGCGCAGGAGGCGGCGGACAGCTGCCCCGTGGGGGCTATCGAACTGAAGTGACGGCGGTCTGATCCTTTCCGGAAGGGATCTCTTGTCTCCGGCGGGTGGCTGTTCCCGGCAGCTTTTTCTTTATGTTTCCGACGGCCCACTTTTCCCAGCAGCTGGAAAAGTGGGCCGTCGGAGGCAAAAGTCCCCTCCACAGCGGAAAATTTTTTGATTTTCCCACGGTTTTTCGGAATTTATTCTTTACATTCGGAGGATTTTATGGTATTTTATCAGAGTACGCTGCGATGCGTATGGACTTGCCCCTGCTCTTAGTCCCGTGGACGCTTCACCCGTCCCGGCACTCAGGCTGCGGGCCAACTAAAAGAAAGGTGGAAACACAACTATGATGCAGAAGGATCAGAAGACCTCTATCATCGAGGCCAACCGCACCCACGCTACCGACACCGGTTCTCCCGAGGTCCAGGTGGCCATCCTCACCGAGCGGATCAACCAGCTCACCGCCCATCTGAAGGTTCATCCCCACGACTTCCACAGCCGTCGTGGTATGCAGATGATGATCGGTAAGCGCCGTCGTCTGCTGGACTATCTGGCCAAGAAGGACATCGAGCGTTATCGTGCCCTCATCGCCAAGCTGGGTCTGCGTAAGTAAGCTGAAAACAGGGTGGTGTGCAGGGCGCACCACCCTTCTTTCACAATTTCCCCGCCCGTATGCGGAGCCGCTTTCAGCCTTTAGCAGTTGAAAATGTGCCGGAAGATGCTGGAAAATCCCCCCTCCGACATGGTTTCAAGTGCTAAATGGTTTGGCTCCCATACGGAAAAATTCAATGAAAAGGAGCTATACCATGTCTACCATTATCACCAAGCGCCAATTCCCCAACTACCACAAGTACACCATGGAGCTGGCGGGCCGTCCGCTGACGCTGGAGGTCGGGAAGCTGGCCGAGCTGGCCAACGCCGCCGTCATGGTCACCTATGGCGAGACCAGCGTGCTGTGCTGCGTCACCGCCGCCGCCCGTCCCCGTGACGGCATCGACTTCTTCCCCCTGAGCGTGGACTTCGAAGAGAAGCTGTACTCTGTGGGCCGCATCCCCGGCAGCTTCAACCGCCGTGAGGGCCGCCCCGGTGAGAAGGGCATCCTCACCAGCCGTGTCATCGACCGGCCCATCCGCCCCCTGTTCCCCTCCGATTTCCGCAACGACGTGTCCGTCATGTGTACCGTCATGAGCATGGATCACGACTGCTCCCCGGAGATCGCCGCCCTCATCGGCACCTCCGCCGCTCTGGCCATCTCCGATATTCCCTGGAACGGCCCTGTGGGCGCTCTGAAGGTGGGTCTGGTGGATGGTGAGCTGGTGCTCAACCCCAACAGTGAGCAGCGCAAGGTCAGCGATCTGGATGTCACCGTGGTCTCCACCGGCAAGAAGGTGGTGATGATCGAGGCCAGCGCCAATCAGGTGGATAACGACACCATGTACCGTGCCATCGAGCTGGCCCATCAGGAGAACCAGAAGCAGGTGGCCCTCATCAACCAGATGGTCTCCGAGATCGGCAAGCCCAAGTTCGACTATCCCCACGCCGACTTCAATCAGGAGCTGTTCGACAAGATCGTGGCCGACTTCATGGACGAGGCCAAGGCTGCCATGGACACCGACGACAAGAACGTCCGTGAGGCCCGCTGGAACGAGATGATCCAGCACTGGCACGAGAAGTATCTGGAGGAGTATCCGGATATGGATCAGTATCTGGAGGAGTTCACCTACAAGTTCCAGAAGAAGATCGTCAAAGCATGGCTGCTGGAGGGCCACCGTGTGGATGGCCGCCAGAAGAACGAAATTCGTCCCCTGTCCGCCGAGGTGGGCGTGCTGCCCCGTGTCCACGGCTCCGGCCTGTTCACCCGCGGCCAGACGCAGGTGCTGTCCGTGGCGACGCTGGACACCCTCTCCGCCTGCCAGAAGCTGGATACCATCTGGGATGAGACGGAGAAGCGGTATATGCACCACTACAACTTCCCCGGCTACTCCGTGGGCGAGGCCAAGCCCGCCCGCAGCCCCGGCCGCCGGGAGATCGGCCACGGTGCTCTGGCAGAGCGGGCCC
>OLNY01002605.1_pt1 | contig 12366 bp, 10 predicted proteins | sample 1671981 | NCBI WGS metagenome assembly OLNY01 (sample SAMEA3136632, study PRJEB25190) | human gut metagenome | biome: human gut; feature: human-associated habitat; material: faeces | place: Austria | collected 2013 | reverse complement strand
TCGCACGCGCCACTACGCGCTGCTATGTGCTGGACGGCGGTTCGATCGCCGAAACAGGCACGACCGCAAGCCTATTGCGGGAACCGGCAAGCGAGCCTGCGCAGCGCCTTGTCGCCGCGGCCAGGCAACTTACGCTGTCACGTGACGGCGGCATCGGCGACGGTGACGTCGGAAGTCGGGAATCCACGGGAGTGGAATCCGGTGATAGGACGATCGTGAGGAAAGACGGCGGCGATGAATGAAATCGTGTTGCAGGGACGTGGCATCTGCAAAAGCTATGGGTCGAAGCGGAATCGCAGGCAGGTGCTGTTCGACGTGGACATCGAGGTGCGCAGCGGGGAGTGCCTGGCGATCATCGGTGCTTCCGGCTCGGGCAAATCGACGTTGACGCGAGTGCTGTTCGGCCTGGAATCCGCGGATTGCGGTGAGATCGCATACCGTGGCCAGGCGATGGGGGAGCGGAACGATGCCGTGCGCCATATGCTGCGCGGTGAGACCGGACTGGTGTTCCAGGATCCCTTCGCCTCGCTCGACCCACGCTGGCGCGTTGCGCGTTCCGTAGAGGAGCCGTTGCGGTTGCACCATAGGGGCATGGGCGATGACGAGGCCGCTGCGCGGATCGGGCGAGCATTACGACTGGTCGGACTCGACCCGGCGGTATTCGCCGCACGGTACCCCATGGATCTATCCGGCGGGCAGGCGCAACGTGTCGCCATTGCACGTGCCATAGTGGACGATCCGGGCGTCATTCTTGCCGACGAGCCGATGAGCGCCATCGATGTGGCCGCGCGTGTACGGATCCTTGAGACCTTCCACGCCATCCGCGAGGCGAACCCGAATATGTCGCTGGTCATGGTCTCGCACGATCTTGGCGTGGTGCAGCATATCGCCGATCGTATCGTCGTTCTGCATGACGGGCACGTCGAGGAAAGCGGTACGACCACGGAAATACTGAATCATCCCTGTTCCGCGTACACGCGCTCGCTTATCGAAGCCGCGTCCATGTAGGCCTGATCGCAGGTCGGATTGATGCAAGGTAGGTGGCTGGGCCGGCTGAACCGACTGGATCGCCTGAATCGGCTGAACCGACTAGAACGTGAACAGTCTGCGCAACCAGTCATACAGGGCGGGATTCGAAATGTTCCAGCTTTCGCTCCGCCCCGGGGTCATAAGCCATAGCAGCTGCAAGCCGATGCCGACGATAAGCAGGGCGACGATCACGACGGTCAGCCACCGGCGCCCGTTTTCACGCGCATCCGTGTTCCACATGAACAGCAGGCACATGGTGCCGATGAGCATCAGCCATGTCATATCGCACAGGTAACGCGCGTTCACGCCGAACGGTCCGTCGATGCACGCGATGAGGACGGCGAGAACGAGGAACGTGAGTCCTATCGCACCGCACTGTGTTGCGTGGGAGTTTTGGCTGCGCCGCAGTCGAATGAAATACCGGATGGCCGCGGGCAATGCGAGCAGGCAGATCGGCGACAGCGCGACGAGTCCGCCGGCGAACTGTTCCGGAATGATGTTCCGGTTACGGAACAGGAACCCCCATGGGTTTGCCTCATCCAGTGAGAACACGTCCATGGTGTAGGGGAATTCCCTCGTGAAACCGATTGGGGTGAGGAACAGCAGGAGGACGGAATACAGGCGTGCTTTCAGACTGACATGCCGTTGCGTCAGATCGCAGCCGGTGAGATTGTAGGCTGCGCCGAAGTCGAACGGGTCGTCGAAACGGGCTGTGTTGTATGCCATCATCGCGCAGCCGATGATGAGGAACGGCAGAATCGCCGCGATGGTGGAGAGGATGGCGTGTCTGGAACGGATGGACAGGATATCGTGGGCTCGGATTTGCGGCCATAGGAGGATGATGCCGAATACCGCGGTGAGGATGAACGCCGGTCTGCAGGCGATGGTGAGCGCGACAAGCGTCGAACCGATGGCGATGAACGGAGTGCGCGGGGTGTGATGGCCATCGCCGGAAGAGCGTGCCCACAATGCGATGCCGGCGGGCGTGAGTGCTAGCGATGCGAGGATGGGAATCGAATAGAACCATGGGACGAGCACCAGATACGTCAATCCGGATGCCGCCACGATTGCGGTGCAGGCGAGGACCGCGAGCCATCTGGGGGTGCCATGCCAATAGCGCTTCCACAGTGTTTCGATGAGGAATATGAGCGAAGCGCATGCCAGTATCGCAAGGAACGCGCATCCTGCGGCGGTCGGCAGATCGGTTCCGGTCAGTGCTTTGAACGGCGCGAAGAGCAGGAGCGCCGGCAGCGGGCCGAAATAGCAGTAGTACCGGCCATGGTAGAAAGCCCAATCCCAGCGTGACGGATCGCCGGTTTGCGCGCCGAGGGTTCCTCTGGCCTGCTCGTCGTACGGATTATCCATGGCCGCAAGCCAATCGGGGACATGCGCGTCGATCCAGGTTCTGCCATGCAGGAACGCGTCGGCGAGCTGCTGGTACTGCGAACGGTCCACGAGGAAGGTGCCACCTTGGTATTGCAGGGTGTACACGCTATCGGAAGGATGCGTGGACACCGTCAGCAGTACGAGAATCGTCGACATCACCGCCCAGAGAACCACGAAAGGCGTCCATGCGCGATGGCGTTTGCGGTTGGTGTGATCGGTGCGGTCGATGCAATCGGTGCAATCGGCTTCCGGCGTGAGGTGGGGACGGTCGTTGTTCCCCGTCGACGGTCGTACTCGATGTGCGGGGAATATGAAAGAGGTTCCTCTATACATAATTGCACTGTATATCACGTAGACGCGATGATATCCGGTGGGGTGTTGGGCGCTGCGAAGGCTGTTATATCGCAGGTTATTGGGGGCGGAGCGAGCCCGTTCCAGGAAGCTGATACGGTTCGGATGTCCGCATGATGAACGCGGGTGACATGCCGATGTCCGGGGGAGTGGTAATGTAAGCCACATGTTCAATCGCTCTTGTTGTTGCTGTCGCTAACCAACCGCCCGAGGGGCGCGTGGTTCATCGACGCATAACTTGAGATAGGACATTCCAGAACGTTCGGCGTGGTCGCCAGAACTTCGATTTTCCGGATTCCCGTAACGTATCGGCATGATCGCCAATCTTCGGCATACGGCATACCGTAACCGTATACGGTGATCCCCGCACAAGCGCGAAAATCCCAACAGGTCCTGTTTCAACCGCTGCACATGACGACGCGGCTTCCCGGGAGCGCATCCCAACCGAATCCCCGAAACCGCAAAGCCCCAAAGGAAACGTCATGACCATCCACAACAGCACCGCAGAACTCATCGGCAACACCCCGCTCATCCGCCTCAACCATGTGGCCGAAGGCATCAAGGCCACCATCGCGGCCAAAGTCGAATACTTCAACCCGGGAGGCTCCTCCAAAGACCGCATCGCCGAACGCATCATCGACGCCGCCGAGAAGAGCGGCGAACTCAAGCCCGGCGGCGTGATCGTCGAACCGACCTCCGGCAACACCGGTGTAGGCCTGGCCATGGTCGCCCAGCAGCGCGGCTACCGTGCCATCTTCACCCTGCCCGACAAGGTCTCCGAAGCCAAGCGTGCCGTATTGCGCGCATACGGTGCCGAAGTGGTCGTGACCCCCACCGACGCGGGCCCCGACGATCCACGTTCCTACTATCAGGTGGCAGACCGTCTCGCCAAGGCCATTCCAGGCGGCTACCGCCCCAACCAGTACGACAATCCGAACGGCCCGCTGAGCCACTACCACACCACCGGCCCGGAAATCTGGGAGGCCACCGATCATAAGGTCACGCATTTCGTGGCGGGCATCGGCACCGGTGGCACCATCTCCGGCACCGGCCGCTACCTCAAGGACGTTTCCGACGGCAAGGTGCAGGTGATCGGTGCCGACCCGGAAGGCTCCATCTACTCCAATCCGAGCGACGTGCACCAGTACAAGATCGAAGGCGTCGGCGAGGACTTCTACCCGAAGGCCTTCGACCGTGATCTGCCGGACGAGATCGTGCAGGTCACCGACGCCGAGGCCTTCGAAATGACCCGTCGCCTCGCCGCTGAGGAAGGGCTGCTGGTCGGCGGCTCGGCAGGCATGGCCGTCGTATCTGCGCTGAAATACGCGCGCGAACATGAACTCGACGCCAATCAGACGGTCATCGTACTGCTGCCCGATTCCGGACGCAGCTACATGGAGAAGATCTTCAACGATGACTGGATGCGCGCCAACGGGTTCGGCGACGTCGTGGACCGTACCACCAAGCCGAGTCTGGCCGAACAGTACCTGTGAGCGCATTCGTTTGCGCTTCCCGATCCCCAAACCCCATCAACCCGGACAATCCGACCAAATCCATCAAGCAAAGGACAATCATCATGACCGTCTCCACCAACGCCGAAGCCCTCAACGCCTCCGCACGCGCCACCCGCGCCATCCACGCAGGCCAGGAACCCGACCCGACCACCGGAGCCGTGGTCACCCCCATCTACATGACCTCCACCTTCAAGCAGGACGGCGTCGGCGGCCTGCGCAACGGCTACGACTACAGCCGTTCCATCAACCCGACCCGCAACAGCTTCGACGAGCAGCTCGCCGCCGTGGAAGGCGCGAAATACGCGTTAAGCTTCTCCTCCGGACTTGCCGCCATCGACGTGCTGCTGCGCTCCACCCTGAAGCCCGGCGACAACATCCTGCTCGGCAACGACGTGTACGGCGGCACCTACCGTCTGCTGTCCAAGGTGTTCGTGCCGTGGGGCATCGGCCTCGACGTGGTGGACATCACCGACACGGCCGCCGTCTCAGCCGCGCTCGCCAAGAAGCAGTACGCGTACATCTGGGCGGAAACCCCGTCCAACCCGCTGCTCAACATCACCGACATCGCCGCCACCGCGGCCGTGGCGCACGCGCACGGCACCAAAGTGGTCGTGGATAACACCTTCGCATCCCCGGTATTGCAGCATCCGCTCGCAGACGGCGCCGACGTGGTCGTCTACTCCACCACCAAGTACATCGGCGGCCACTCTGACGTGGTCGGCGGCGCGGTGGTCCTGAACGACAAGGAAACACGCGACGCGGTGGCCTTCCTGCAGAACGCGGCCGGCGCGGTTCCGTCCCCGTTCGACTCCTGGCTTGACATCCGAGGCCTCAAAACCCTCGACCTGCGCGTCAAGCAGCACAGCCGCAACGCCATGAAAGTGGCCCAGTGGCTCGAAACCCGCCCCGAAGTGGAACGCGTATGGTATCCGGGGCTCGAATCCCACCCGGGCCACGACATCGCGGCACGCCAGATGCACGGCGGTTTCGGCGGCATGATCTCCATCCAGATCGCCGCCGGTTTCGAAGCGGCCAAGAAGTTCGCCGGAGCCACCGAAGTGTTCACCCTGGCCGAATCCCTGGGCGGCGTGGAATCCCTGATCGAGCATCCGGGCGCCATGACCCACGCCTCCGTGGCCGGCACCACGCTCGAAGTGCCCGCCAACCTGATCCGCCTGTCCGTCGGCCTTGAGGACGCGGACGATCTGATCGCCGACCTGGAGCAGGCGTTCCGCCAGATCTGAATTCCCTATTTCCGATAGAAGCATGAAACGGCCGGCATGGGCAAGACCCGCGCCTGCCGTTTCGCTCTCCGCGGTCAACGCACGGCATTGCTACACTTGGAAACCATGACGCAAGCTGTTGATTCCGCCGATTCCGTAGACCCCCGCGCATTGGAGGCGCTGAACCGCTATTTCGGCTACGATTCGTTCCGTCCTGGACAATCCGGCATCGTCTCGGCCATCCTCACCGGACACGACGTGCTTGGCGTCATGCCCACCGGCGCCGGCAAATCCATCTGCTATCAGATTCCCGCAGCGATCCTGCCGGGCGTCGCCATCGTCATCTCGCCGCTGATCTCACTCATGCGCGACCAGGTCGACGCCCTGAACGACGTGGGCCTTCCGGCCGCGTTCATCAACACCACTCAGACGCCGGACGAACAGGATCTCGTCTTCGCGCAGGCGCTCTCCGGCCAGATCAAACTGCTGTACGTGGCGCCGGAACGTTTGGAAACCGAACGATTCCGCAACTTCGCCGTCCGTGTGCCGATCTCGCTCGTTGCCGTCGACGAAGCGCACTGCGTCTCCCAATGGGGGCAGGACTTCCGTTCCTCATATCTTGGCATCGGCGAATTCATCGCCGGACTGCCCACACGTCCAACGGTCGCCGCGTTCACCGCCACCGCCACCGAACGCGTGCGCCGCGACATCGTTTCGATTCTGGGCCTGCACACACCGTCCATCACCGTCACCGGTTTCGACCGGCCGAACCTGTATTTCGACGTCATCAGCATGCCACGCAAAGACAAAGCATCCTGGGTGGCGTCCTACATCGCCAGCCATCCGGACGAATCCGGCATCGTCTACTGCGCCACGCGCAAGGAAACGGAAGCGCTCGCCGAATCGCTTAACAGCGCCGTCGCCGAATTGCGTGCCGCAGGGGGTGCGGATGTGTCGGATATCGGCACCATCGCCGTCGCCTACCATGGCGGTATGAGCGCCGACGCACGAGAGAAGGCGCAACGCGATTTCGTCACCGACCGTGTGCCCGTGGTCGTGGCCACCAACGCGTTCGGCATGGGCATCGACAAATCCAACGTGCGGTTCGTCATCCACCACAACATGCCCGAATCCATCGAAGCGTACTACCAGGAGGCGGGTCGCGCCGGACGAGACGGCGAACCAAGCCGCTGCACGCTGTTGTGGAACGAATCGGACATCGTCACCCGCCGCCGGCTGCTCGATTCGGATTACGAAAACGAACGATTGACTCCCGAAGAGCAGGAGGCCGTACGCGCGTCGAAACGCCGGCTGCTCGACGCGATGGTCGGCTACTGCCGTACCACGGACTGCCTGCACGCGTACATGACCCGGTATTTCGGCGAAACCGCGGGCGCGGCGGCGAAAACGGACGGCAAATGCGTGGGCGGTTGCGCCAACTGCGAGCACACATTCGAAACCATCGACGTCACCGACATCGCCCGAGCCATCAGCCGTTGCGTGCACGATGTGAACCAGCATGTCGGCAGCGGCAAAATCGTCAAGGTGCTGCGCGGCTCGAAGGCACAGGATCTAAGCTATCTCAACCCCGAAAGCCTGCCGTCGTTCGGCATGCTCGACGAAGTGCCGGAAGCGCGCATCCGCGACGTGCTGAGCCAGATGGCCACCGACGGCCTCCTGACGATCGCGGAAGGACGCCTGCCGATCGTCGGCTTCGGACCCCGTGCGGCGGAAACGGTCGCACCCGAATTCCATTACGACATCAAGAAGATCAAACGTGCTGACGCCCGTGCGCGTCGAACGCCCGACGTGTCCACTCCCGCTGTCGGATCGTACGTGCCGGATGACGGCGACGAGGCGCTATTCCAGAAGCTGCGTGCGCTGCGACTGGACATCGCGCGCGAACTCGGCAAACCGCCGTACATCGTGTTCTCCGACAAGACGTTGCGTGACATGGTACGGGTCAAGCCGATCACTGACGACCAGTTCCTTGCCGTCAACGGTGTGGGGGAAAGCAAGCTCAAACAGTACGGCGAACGGTTCATGGCCGCGATTCGGGAGGATTCCGGCGACGAGGCTTGAACCGGCCATAACCGACACGCATGGCACGACGGTTGACGTTGAGCCCGCGAACCGTGAATAGTGGAATGTGAACACAACAACGAAAGGACAGAACATGGCGGAAGACAAGCCGGTGGTGGAAAGCTTCCAATTGGACCACACCAAAGTAAAGGCGCCGTATGTGCGCTACATCGATACGGAAACCGGCCCCCACGGCGACGTGATCTCGAACTACGACCTGCGATTGGTGCAGCCGAACGAGAACGCCATTCCGACCGGCGGACTGCACACCATCGAACACACCATCGCGGTGCTGCTGCGCGAACGCATCCCCGGTTACATCGACTGCTCGCCGTTCGGATGCCGCACAGGCTTCCACCTGCTGACGTGGGGCGAGCATTCCACCGAGGATGTGGCTCGCGCATTGAAGGAATCGTTGGAATTCATCGCCTACGAGGCCACATGGGACGACGTGCCGGCAACCACCATCGAAAGCTGCGGCAACTACCGCGACCACAGCCTGTTCACCGCCAAGGAATGGTGCAAGGACATCCTCGCCAAGGGCATCAGCTCCGACCCGTTCGAACGCCGCCTTGTGTGAGCGTTACCATGCCTGTGCGGTGGGCGTGGTAGTTTGGACGGCTGGAATGCTTGAGAGAGGTACACAGTCGAATTGAGGTGAAAGGGTTGAGCGAAACCACTTCCGAACGTCGGTTCCGTCGTGCCACCATGGATGATCTGCCTGTCATGCTGAAAATCTACCAGCATGCGCGTGAGCTTATGGCGGCCAACGGGAATCCCACGCAATGGGGAAACACGTTCCCACGTGAGGAAGTGATCCTTGACGACATTCGCCAGCAGCGCACCATGCTGCTGGTGGACGAGGCTGACGGCAAGGAGCGTGTGCTCGCCCAGTTCGCCCTGTGCACGGGCGAGGATCCCACCTACGCGCATATCGACGGCGCCTGGCTGGACGACGACTCGTATGTGACCATCCACCGCATCGCCTCGTCGGGAATCGTCAAAGGCGCGGCCAAGGACTGCATCAACTGGTGCATCGAACATTACGGCAACGTGCGCGCCGACACGCATCCGAACAACAAGGCCATGCAGCACGTGCTCGAATCGAACGGATTCGCCCGCTGCGGCCTGATCCAACTGCTTGACCGCCCCACCGATACCACGCGTATCGCCTACCAGCGTCACGAATGGTGATTGCGCATACATAGAAACGTAGAAAAAAGGACGTCTCCCGTAAAACTGCGGGAGACGTCCTTTTCCATATGAAGGGATGATTAGAACAGTCCCGGCTCGTTAAGCTGAGAATGCTTGCGGCTGTACGTGAAATACACGACCAGTCCAAGCGCGAACCACACGGCGAAACGCACCCACGTCTCCCAATTCAAACCGAAGATCAGAATCAGGCAGAAGATGATGGCGCAGATTGGCGTGAACGGCACGCCCGGCGCACGGAAGCCACGATGCGCGTCCGGCTGGGTCTTGCGCATCCACAGGATGCCGGCCGACACGATGATGAACGCGGACAGCGTACCGATGTTCACCAGCTCGAACAGCACGTTGATGTTGATGAAACCGCCGGCGATGGCCGTCAGAATGCCGAAGAACCACGTGCCCTTGAACGGTGTGCGGTACTTCGGATGCACTTCGCCGAAGAACTTCGGGAACAGTCCGTCGCGGCTCATCGCATAGCAGATGCGGGACTGGCCGTACAGCTGCACCAGCATGACGGTGGTCATGCCGATCAACGCGCCGAGGTTCACGATGAACGCCAGCCAGTTGAGGCCGGTCTCGAGAATCACGCCCGCCACCGGAGCGTCGATGAACTTCGCGAACTCCTTGTACGGCACCACGCCGGTCATGATGAGCGTCATGATGATGTACAGCACGGTGGACACGGCCAGCGAGATCAGGATGCCGCGCGGCAGCGTCTTGTTCGGATTGATGGTCTCCTCGGCGGAGGAGGAGACGGCGTCGAAGCCGATGAAGCTGAAGAACACGATCGACGCGGCCGGCACGATGCCGTACGGCTGCGTCGAACCCGGCTGGAACGTGTAGATGCCATACGGGGAGAACGGTTTCCAGTTGGCGGGATTGATGTACCAGACGGTGCACACGATGAACAGCACGATGATGGCCAGCTTGATCATCACCATGATGTCGTTGGTCTTCTTCGTCTGGTTGATGCCGATGGACAGCACCCACGTGATGATAAGCACGATCACGAAGCCCGGCAGATTGAAATACGTGGTGACTCCCGGCGTGGTGCCGTACGCGGCGGTCAGTTCGACCGGCAGATGCAGGCCGAAGCCTTCCAACAGCTTGTTGAAATAGCCCGACCAGCCGGCGGACACGGTCGCCGCCTGCAACGCGTATTCCAAAATCAAATCCCAACCGATCACGAAGGCGATCAACTCGCCGAACGCCAGATACGCGTACGAATAGGCGGAGCCGGAAACCGGTGCCATCGCGGCGAACTCCGCATAGCACAGGCCCGCAAAACCGCAGCAGACGGCGGCGAGCAGGAAGGACACGCACAATGCCGGTCCCGCGGTGAGCGCGCCCTTGCCGGTGAGCACGAAGATGCCGGTGCCGATGATGGCGCCGATGCCCAGCATGGTCAGGTCGAAGGTTTTCAGTGTTCGCTTCAGCGGAGTCGATTCGGAGACAAGTTGGTCCACCGACTTCTTGCGAAATAGATCCATGGTCGTCAGATTCCCTGTGATTGTTTCAAAAATGGGCTGGACCGGACGGATTTCCGGGACTCTGGCACGCCTTAACGCCAGAAATCAGAAAGGCCGCGGCGATATGCGCAACAGCCTTGTGTATGGAAAGTGTAAAAAACACTGCCGGACAAAATCGTGAAAACATCGTGAATCGTCTCACCATATGTCCCTGATGTTCCATACCTGTCACATAGCGGCGCGACAATGGGAGCCATGACTTTGAGCGCAACACGTGAATGGGATTTCTCCTCCGAACAAGGCAAAGCGAACTACAAGGCCGCCCAGCGGCGGTATCCGGCGCAGGCCATCGTCGACCTCGCCGCACTGCGCGACAACATGCGCCATCTGGTGAGTGTCGTCGGCGGTCCGCATTCCGGCACCGCCGTCATGGGCATCGTCAAAGCCGACGCGTACGGCCACGGTCTGGTTCCGGCCGCGCTCGCCGCGCTCGCGGGAGGCGCCACATGGCTCGGCACCGCGCAATCGCATGAGGCCGAGGGCATCCGTTACACCCTTGAGGTCAAATGCCTGCGTAAGGACGAGCAGGCCATCCGCGCGCTGGTGTTCAACGCCCTGCATCAGCCCGGTTTCATCGTCCAGTCCATCGCGGCTTCGGATCTTCCCGATGATCTGGTGGTCATCACCACCGTCGTCGCCACCCACATGAGCAGCAACATCGACATCGAAAGCAGCATCGAAACAGTCACCACGCCCGAGGTCCTCGGCGTCAAATGGGATGCCGAGCAAATCACCGCCGTGGATTAAACGTGACCGTCATGAATCCGCGTCATGAATCTGCCCGCCGCGAATGATCAGCCGCGTGGCTCGCCAGTGGGAAAGCCCGCCTGCGTTGGTCGGAATACTCGTGAAGTAGGTCACGTTGTCCACCTTGACGCTCTGGTCGGCGGCACGGACCCAGCTGCCGTTAGCGGAGCCCTTCTCGAAGACGACGGCGTTGCCGCCGCTGTCGCTGACAGAGAACAGGGCGCCGCCGATGCCGTTGTGCTGCTTGTCGATCTTCTTCATGGTGAAGAATCCCAGCTTGACGACCGTGGTGGCGGCCTCGGAATCGGCGCCGCCATTGTAATTGGCGGTCGCGGAGTTCGTCACCTGATCGTCGACGGCGGCTTTGGCGACGACGGCGTTGTACAGCAGGACGAGCTTCTGCCCATCCTTGCCGGCCACGGCGATGGCCTCGCGAATGTTGCCGTCCCACTTGTCGCTGTCCACGGCCTTCAGGCCAAAGGAAGTCAGCTTGCCCGTCGGCATTCGCGACCGGGTCGATGTACGCGGCGATACGATATGCCGTATACGTGCTTTTCGATGTATCGGCATCATCGGCCTTGTTCAGGGTAATGGTTGACGGCGTGGCCGTTTCGGGCACTGTGAGCGTATCGGTATCGGCATTGACCGTCATGGTCCCCAAGGCCATGCCGCCCAAGGCAGCCGCAACCGCCGCGACGCCGGCGATGAGTTTCTTGAATTGCATAGGAACCTTCCTGCTCCTTCATCGGCAATTTGAATCCCCGGCATGACGAGAATGAGTCATGGACCGGCGATTCCTGTGTTCCTGTCATAGCGGACGAGTCCGCCATGTTGTGGAGCCTGTATCCTTCACCACAAATTCGCTCGCGGGCTTCTGGCCCCGGCGTCTACCGCAATGTGAACGTACCCATCACCTTGTCCGGGGCGTATTCGGCGAAGTCGTCGCTGGCCGCCGCAATATGGCTTTCTCCGCGCCAATCGGTCAACGACCAGCTGTCCCAGCTCATGGTGGCGCCGGCAATCCCGCCGTCGTCCCCGCCGATATCGACGGGGACCGGAACCACGATGGATTGCCCTTCGGCGAGCGCGATGTCGTCCATGATTCCGCTGATGCGTCCGAGCGTCGTCTTGCCCTTCTTGAGATCGAACGTCAGGTTCAGCCCGCTGAGCGTGCCGGGCACGTGGCTGCGCACGGTCACGGCGATGATGCGCTTTCCGGTGTCCACGGTCGACCCGCCGGCATCCGCCCCCTGCTGGATGCCCCGGTCCTCGATGCCCGTGATCTCCAGCGGC
>OLNY01002601.1_pt1 | contig 12380 bp, 19 predicted proteins | sample 1671981 | NCBI WGS metagenome assembly OLNY01 (sample SAMEA3136632, study PRJEB25190) | human gut metagenome | biome: human gut; feature: human-associated habitat; material: faeces | place: Austria | collected 2013 | reverse complement strand
TCCGTCCCCTAAAGGGACTTGGGAAGCTCGCGACTTTAGTCGTGAGAGGCTTCACAATGCAAAAAGTTTCCTCCCTACATGGGAGGGTGTATCGATTAATCCATGCACCATAGTCATCCTCAACGCGTTTCCTCCCTACATGGGAGGGTGTATCACACCTAACAAAAGACTCCCCAAAATGGCAGCCGTTTCCTCCCTACAGGGGAGGGTGTATCGAAATTAACAATGTACCGATCAACCTGCGAGGTGTTTCCTCCCTACAGGGGAGGGTGTATCGGGTGACCGTGTGTCGGTGTCAGGCAGGCTTAAGTTTCCTCCCTGTATGGGAGGGTGTATCATATAATCCATATGCGGAAGAACGATACGAAGTGTTTCCTCCCTATACGGGAGGGTGTATCGTATACTTTGCCTTGTTTTCTCGTATTATCGTCGTTTTCTCCCTATACGGGAGGGTTTATCGGTGTTGGACAAGGCACTGAGAGAGATCAGAGAGTTTCCTCCCTGTACGGGAGGGTGTATCGAATCTTCCAAAAAACAACTACTTCTGATTTTTGTTTCCTCCCTGTACGGGAGGGTGTATCGGCGCAGGTCTGTTAGTGGACTTACATTCAAATGTTTTCTCCCTGTACGGGAGGGTGTATCGGACCTTAATTTAATACTCGCAGTCTGTAACTCGTTTCCTCCCTGTACGGGAGGGTGGTATCGTGGCTTATTCGAGCAAAGCTAAAAACGGCCTAGTTTCCTCCCTGTATGGGAGGGTGTATCAAGGATAGTATGGCACCTATATTCTTATAATGAGTTTCCTCCTTACGTAGGAGGAACTTTTTTCTTATAAAAATCAACTGAATTTCAGAAAAAATGACATATTAAATATGAAAAAGACTTAGAGATACGGAGGTAGTTTTATGATAGATGAAAAAATGGCTGATGAGGACATTATTGAAGATATGGCGCCTACTGATATTACAGAAAATGATACAGATGAGTTGCTGAAGGAGGATATAAATGTAATCGCATCTGAGATACCGATGGATGATTCCATGAAATTGTATCTGCATGAAATCGGTTCTATTCCCCTGCTCACTGCGGAACAGGAAGTTGAGATTGCAAAAAGGATTGAGTCCGGTGATGTTCAGGCACGAGATCAACTGATTTCTGCAAACCTGCGTCTGGTTGTTTCTATTGCCAAAAGATATCTGGGGAGAGGTCTTAGTGTCGAGGATCTGATTCAAAATGGAAATATCGGTCTAATGAAGGCTGTTGAAAAATTTGATTATACCAAGGGATATAAGTTCAGTACTTATGCTACCTGGTGGATCCGCCAGGCTATCACAAGAAGTGTGGCAGATCAGGGACGTCTGGTACGTATCCCAGTACATATGAATGAAAAAATCTTTAAATACGCACGTGCGAAAAAAGATTTCCTGCAGAATTTTGGATTCGAACCTTCTAATCGGGATGTCGCAGATCAACTGGGATGGCGTGTTGAGGATGTGGAACGGGTCAGCTCCATTGTTACAAACCCAACATCCCTCGATGCATCAATAGGAGAGGATGATGACAGCAGCCTTGGTGATTTTGTACAGGATGAGAATGCAGCAGATGCAGATACCATCATTACCAATTATGAACTGACTGAAATTTTACGGACACTCATGGGACCACTGACGGAACGGGAAAAGGGCGTTCTTGTCTACCGGTTCGGGCTTGACGGTGCAGCACCACTAACACTGGAGGAAGTCGGAGAAATCTATGGGGTTACCAGGGAACGGATCCGCCAGCTGGAGGCAAAAGCCATACGCAAGATCAGATATTCCAGAAAACGCCGGCTTTTACGCGGATATGTTTCGGATGAACAGCTTTTCGCCAAAAATACAGAATCATATTATGCACACTGAGATACACTGAAAGAGGGCGGAAGGAATAGCTGCCCCGAAAGTTTATCCGGGTTGTGGATGATACTAGAGGGCGCGCGATGAATTATAATATATTTCGAAAAACACTGATTTGGATCATGAATACTATTGCCTATAATACAAAAGATACGGCTACTGTGTTCATGCTGCTTCTGGCTATCTGGTGGGGAAATGAGTTGGTAAATACAGATCATGTTCCTATTATCCTTGCGGTACTTGCAATTATATTTTTTTACGGTCCAATATTTTACCTGGCAAGCAGCGTTCTTCTGATCATTCCAAAATTAGTCTGCCTGATTATTTTGAAGCTGATGGAAGAGAAAGAAAATAACTGGAACCGATACTACCAGAGAAATTATAACCAGAAGCAAAAAGAAGACCAGTATAAGCAGCAACACGATAAGTCTGAGGATTCTTCTAGTTATTCATATTCTTCCCAAGAAGCAAAGGATTCGTGGAAAAAAGCTTGGGAACAGGCAGAAAGGAAGTACCAGCAACAGAACTCATACTCGGAGAACCAGGGTAATCAGAAAAGCTATAATCAAAGTGGTCCAAACCAGCAACGAAAACATGATGAGCTGCAGGAAGCTCTTGATTTTTACGGATTAACAATTCCTTTTACAGAAACAGTTCTCCGTGAGAAAAGAAAAAAGCTGATTAAAGAAGCACATCCAGATGAGGGTGGAAGCAATGAAAGAGCAGCGGATATCAATCGATATTTTGATGTTTTGAAAAAATTTGCAAATAAATAAACTATATTATTGGCGTATTTTATTGTATTTTTCTTTTGATATGTAAAATACGCTAATTTTTTGCTGAAATATTTTCAAAATTACATATTAAAAATAAAGAAAAGAGGTGAGAATTATGGCGAATCCGTCAAATATCTTTAAATCCAGTTCGGAATTGGCAAATTCTGTTTACAAACAGACCAGAAATCGATACTCTCAATTCAAAATAGGAATATTATCGTGTCTGGTCATGATTGCAGGGATTATTTATGACGCTTATAACCAATACCTATGGATTGAATTTGGATGTGATGCGGTCAATATTGCTATTCATGTTGCGGTATTTTTTATTTTTGCGGCAGTGATTGTCCTGTCTGTTTTTTATATGCTTTCAGGAGGCAAAAAGGATTTGCTCGGAAAAGAAAAAGAGAGTGTCTTTATTTATGAAGACCATTTGATGATTTTTTTCTACCTTCCAAAAGGAAAGTATAAAGCTATCAAAAACAATATCTATTTTTGTGATATCCGCTCCATGGAATATGATGATCGAAAAAAAAGACTGGCTATCAAATCGGACTGCCAGATTCAGAAATCTAAGAATCTCGCATCCATCAACTCCATTGAAGATGCAGAACTGGATGACAAAGAAAACTGCACAACTTATATTTATGCTAAATATAAGGATTTTGAAACAATAATGAAGAAAATAGAAGAGCTATCTTTAAAGAAAATAACAAGTGAAAGTGCTCTGTACAACGAATAAGGAGAAAATGATGTTTATAATTTGGTTAGTGGTCGCAATAATTTGCGGTCTTATTTCAAAAAATATTACTTCAAGCCGTGGAATGGAAGGCGGTTTCTGGTGGGGATTTTTGCTTGGGGTTCTTGGTATTATTGTAGTAGCTGTACGCCCAAAAGATTAGAAAGGAGAATACTATGTTACCAGAAAAATCTGTGAGAAATTATATTTCAACAATCCTTCAGGAAAAAGATGTTCCTGAAAAATTTGCAGCCATTGCAGCAGGGACTCTTGCCCGTGCTTATTTTAATCAGGATGAAGGCTGCATGGAAATTGTAACAAATACTTATGTAAAAAAAGAAATCGCAAAAAAACTTGGACTTAAAAGCCCAGGACCGGTAGGAAGCGGGCTGAATAAGTTGTCTGAGGCCGGATTCTTAAAATGTGTAGAGAACGGAGTATATCGTTTTAATCCTGCATACTTTGGAAATCGTCCATGGGCAGAAGTGCAGGAGATCCGCATTCAAAAATGCTTTGGTTCAGAAAGCAATATGAATATTTTAGCAAAATACGGGGATGACTTAGTTGAGTTCAAGGAAGATTCTGCTTTTTTAACTGTTGAATCAAAAGAAGAAGATTCTGAAGGAGTAGAGGATGTCAAAGAGAGTTCTGAAATTGCTACAGAAGCAGCGCCGGCTATGAATCCGCCGGAAGAAAACCCGAAAATGAGATATCCGTTCGATTAATCTTTTTTATACTGAATCAGAAAACCCATCGCCTAAGCGGTGGGTTTTTTGATTAATATGCTACCTATTAGGCACATCCTGATAATTTTGCAACTCCTTCCGGGTACTTTTCATCAAACCAGTGCCAAATCTCAAAACGGTTTGTTCCGACTGGAAAATCAAGAAAATAATCTTCAATTTCATCGTTGTCATTGATTGAAACTTCTCCGAATATTTCCCAAAGCTTTTCCAGATCATCGCTGGAAAATGTATCATCTTGGTGTACGATATATAAGTCGTTAGATGAATGACATCTTGGACAATATTCTGTATCTCTATTATAATAACCAAGAGGAGGATCTATTCCAATCCAGTGACATCTGCGACAAGCATAAATTAGCATAAAAGAGCACCTTCTTCCCAATGTCCTTTCATTGACTTGAAAAGAGCTACAATTTCTTCCGGAGACTTGTCAATATCTGATTTTTCGTTTGATGGCTCAAAATCAGAAGCCGCTAATTCAAACCATGGATGATCAGCGTCCGTCTCTTTATCATCAATCTTTTCTTCTGGAAATCCAATCATTGATGGGATAAACCATTGTCCTTCTGAAAGACTGCTTATGATTTCATTTATCTGCTCATCAGTATATCGCCCAGGAACAATGATTTTGTTGAGCTTTTTATAATTGTCAGCATCACGATACAGATAATAGATACATGTAGTCACGTAAAGATGTTCATAAAAGCTTACGTCTTTATTTTTCGGTACTTTGCCATTTTCTGACCATGCAGCAGGAAAAATCTCTCGTTCATCATAATCATCTGACGTTAAGATGATTTTATCATCTGAAACTGCCTTTTCAACTTTCTGTACAGCCTCATCCAAATCATCAGAGTCAACGATCACTGTACGAGCCAGTGTTTCTGTAATTCGAATTGCAAATTTTGCCATATAAGTTTCCTCCTATTTAATGTTTGCAGGGCACAGAAACGTGCCCTGATGATTGTTATCGGTCTGAAATATTCTTCAGAAGATTATAGAGCCTTGGAGCAGTTTCATGAACTGTTGCAAAGTCTTCTACAATTTCGTCTCTATCCGTGGAAAGATCTTCTTCCTCCAGATATCCGTTTTCCAATAACCAGTCGATGAATTTTTCAGCATCTGTCATTACTTTTTCCTCCTTAGATTTCCATATGATTCTCAATCATATCGTAAGTGATATGCGGATGCTTTTTGAAAAACATAAATATAGCTTCTTCCAAACTTACCGCATCAATAAAGCAGTAATACTTTGTACCTGCAAAATCGAAAATGACTTCATACCGTCCGATATCCTCACGTGGAGTACCATCGTCATCACGATCAATGTCCCGGTAGAGGCATCCATCATTATCCCAGTACTGGCTCAGCTCTTCAGGAACTTCAATATCCCCTTCAAAGAACCATGAACCATCTTCACAGAAATAATAATTATTGTTATCACAGATCTCAGCCATTTCCTCATCATCAATTTCGTAAAGATAATCATATCCTATTTTTTCGTAATGGATGCAGAGCTGAGTGAGTATCTGTTTCACAAGTTTTTCCGTTTTTTCCAGCACCTGAATCTTAATATTACGGAGATCCATATTTTCAAGTTCATACTGGAAATCCTCTGCAAGATCAATATGGTCTGCTATGCAGTAGGTATATCGACGGTTTAATGGGATATCCACAGAATTTTTATATTCTTTCATATAAAATTCCATAGTACGGATTTCTTTTTCTGTTAAAAACCCTTTTATCCAATCGAGTTCCGGAGCACGTCCACTTCCTGGAAGAGAAAAGATATCGTGAAGGTCAACAGAACCGTAAATATTGACACCATCTCCCTGGCAGGAACTTAAAGACCACTGTACCTCTAATTTGCTGTTTGGAAATATCTGATGGATATCCTCCATGAAAATATCTGTCAGTTCATAAGATCTGGAATCGTCGTTTAAATACCACTGTTTTGCATTTTCTTTTGCATCGTCAGAAAGTTCCATGTACTCATATACCTTTGTTGTTTTTGTAAACTTTAACATATTGGTTCCTCCTCTGTAATTCTGCATGAGAAGATCTCTTCCAGAAGTTTCTTTCCGGAATCTGATAATTCATAGCACAAAATATCACTGCCATTTCGGTTCTCCTTTTTTTCCTGCATAAGACCTTTCTTGATCAAACCTTTTATGCATTTTAAAGTTTCCGAACCAGATGTCAGGAAGTTTTCCTTCCATGAAGCATCTACACAATAGTAATAATTTCTTTCTGCTACAAAGTTTCCTTCCTTTGAAACCTTATCGGCACGTAATCCGATCGTGATCGTCATGATATTGATCTCCTTCGCAGTAAAAGTTGTTTCCATAAAAATTTCCTCCATAGATGTATTTTAGATAGCGTATTTAATTTTTCTTTCTCCCTTCATCCTCAATTTGCTATCACTTTTAATATGTGTTTCAAAAAAATAGCAAAGAAAAAACAGTACGGTTCTTGGAAAATAACATATTAGATACAAATGGAAAGACCGGGAAGCCCGTTTCCGAAGTCTCAAATTTCGTTATTGTACGCAAAAAAATACATATTAAAAATGGAACATATTATTTTGATGAAAGGAGAAAAATACTATGAAGAAACCAATGCTTGTATTAAAAAGGAATGGAGAAGAAGTTACATTTGACCGGCAGAAGATATTTAATGCTATCAGTGCTGCAAACAAAGAAGTGGCACCGATACACCAGCTCAATAAATACCAGATCGAAGCTGTCACTAAAAATGTAACAGAAAAGATCGAGGAAATGTCTCATATCGTATCCGTGGAAGAGATTCAGGATATGGTTGAGGTTGCGATCATGGAAATGCGTGGTTATGAGGTGGCACAGAAATATGTGCGTTACCGTCATAAACGGGAGCTTGCCAGAAAATCAAATACCACAGATGAGGGTATCCTTGCCCTTATAAACCTTTCCAATGAAGAGATCAAACAGGAGAATTCCAATAAAAATCCTACGGTTAACTCTACGCAGAGAGATTATATGGCAGGAGAGGTAAGTAAGGATCTCACCATGAGGGTACTGCTTCCGGAAGATATCGTTAAAGCGCATAAGGAAGGTATCATCCACTTTCACGATTCAGATTACTTTGCCCAGAAAATGTATAACTGCTGTTTGGTCAATCTCAAAGACATGTTTGAAAATGAAACCGTTATCAGTGGAACAAAGATTGAGACCCCAAAAAGCTTTTATACCGGCTGTAATGTTGCAACACAGATTGTTGCCCAAGTTGCAAGCAATCAATATGGAGGTCAAACAATAACCCTTTCAGATCTGGCTCCTTTTGTTGATGTGTCAAGAAAGAAAATCACACAGAAGGTAAAAGAAGAACTTGCTGAAAGCGGACTTTCTGCAACCGACAAACAGATTTCTAAGATCGTTCATAAACGGTTGAAGGAAGAAATCAAATCTGGCATTCAAACGATCCAGTATCAGCTGGTCACATTAATGACCACAAATGGGCAGACTCCTTTTGTATCTATCTTTATGTACCTGGATGAGGTTCCAGAAGGGCAGACCCGTGATGATCTGGCACTTATTATTGAAGAAGTATTAAGGCAGCGTATTCAGGGCGTAAAGAATGAAAAAGGAGTATGGGTAACACCAGCTTTTCCAAAACTTTTGTATATCCTGGATGAGGACAATATACATGAAGATTCTAAATACTGGTACCTGACAGAACTGGCAGCAAAGTGTACAGCCAAAAGGATGGTTCCTGATTATATCTCTGCAAAGATAATGAAGGAGATTAAAAATGGGGAAGTCTATCCGTGCATGGGCTGCAGATCATTCCTTACAGTGGAAGATGGCATCCGCAATCCTGATGGAAGCCATAAATTCTATGGCAGGTTTAACCAGGGTGTTGTGACGATCAACCTTGTGGATGTGGCATGCTCCTCTTATGGAGATATGGATAAATTCTGGAAGATCCTTGATGAAAGACTGGAATTGTGTCATAAAGCCCTTCGTTACCGTCACGAACGTCTGCTTCATACAAAATCAGATGTAGCACCTATTCTGTGGCAGAATGGAGCGATTGCAAGGCTGGAAAAAGGAGAGACCATTGATAAACTTCTTTTCGGAGGATATTCAACAATTTCACTTGGCTATGCAGGACTGTATGAAATGTGTGTCCGTATGACAGAACACTCCCATACAGATCCAGAGGCAAAAAAGTTTGCTCTTTCCGTTATGCAGCGTCTGAACGATAAATGCAAAGAATGGAGAGAAGCGGAGAACATCGGATATTCCGTATATGGAACCCCTATGGAAAGCACAACTTATAAGTTTGCAAAATGCCTGCAGAAACGTTTTGGCATCATCCCTGGGGTAACAGATAAAAATTATATCACAAATAGTTACCATGTTCATGTTACGGAAGAAATTGATGCCTTTTCAAAACTGAAATTTGAATCCGAGTTCCAGAAATTATCACCTGGCGGAGCTATCAGCTATGTAGAAGTACCGGATATGCAGGGAAATATACCTGCTGTACTGTCTCTGATAAAATATATCTACGAAAATATCATGTATGCCGAACTTAACTCAAAAAGTGATTATTGTGAAGTATGCGGGTATGAAGGGGAAATAAAGATTGTAGAGACGGAATCAGGAAAACTCATTTGGGAATGCCCATGCTGTGGAAACAGGGACCAGAATAAAATGTTCGTAGCCCGCCGGACATGTGGCTACATCGGAACACAGTTCTGGAACCAGGGAAGAACACAGGAGATAAAAGATCGTGTCATCCATATGTCTTATCATGCACTGAACAAAAACTAATCGCGGGGGCTGTTATCCAGCCTCCCATCAAGGAGGAACTATTATGCACATAGGAGAAATTATTACTGCAGATGCAGCAAATGGTATTGGAACCAGGGTTTCTGTATTTGTATCCGGATGCCTGAATCACTGCAAAGGCTGTTTTCAGCCTGAAACATGGGATTTTAACTACGGATGCCCGTTTACTGAAGAACTGATACAGAAGATTCTATCTGAACTGGAAAAGCCATATTATGATGGGCTTACCATTCTTGGAGGGGAACCTTTCGAACTGCAGAACCAGCCTGATGTGGCATGCCTTATCCGAAGAATAAAAAAAGTTCTTCCAGAAAAAACAATCTGGATGTATACAGGATATACATATGATAAGGATCTTATTCCAGGTGGCTGCCGGTATTCGGAAAATACAGATGAGATTCTTGATAATATTGATATCCTGGTAGACGGAAGATTCATTGAAGAAAAAAAGAATATCCGGCTGAACTTCCGTGGATCAGTAAACCAGCGGATCATTGATATGAAAAGAACAAGAAATACAGGCAAAATTACATTAAGTAAACTGAATAATTAGAAAAAAGAAAGCTGTCTCAATGGGCAGCTTTCTTTGCGTTATATTTTCTTATATATTCCATCTGGGCTTCATCGTCTGCGTATCTGTCTCTGCCAGATTCCAATCGACCTTTTCCTAGTAAAATCAAACATAAAAGTGTTACATAGAAAACAGCAAAAATTAATCCTAAGCTAATGTAAAACATATTTCATACCTCCTTTCTTTTAATATGTACGATTTTTTTCGAAACAGCATTTTTTGCTGACTCCGGTTTCAAAATACATATTAAAAATGAAACTAAATTTGTGATAGATGGAGAAAACCCAATATTATCAAAAACCAAAAAACCTAAGGAGGAACTTGTATGTATTTTTTTAGAAAAATCCAAAATCTGGTTGGAGGCCCTTTCGTTCAGAAGGAATTTGGACTTTTTTTCGAAGAATTCGCGAAAACAGAGGAGGAACAGGTATGAGAACAGTAGCCAGATATCAATGTGAGAAATGCAGGAAAATCTACGATATACCAGGTGAAGCTATTGCTTGTGAAGCAGGCCATTATGGATTGTCCGTAGATGAGTACAACAAATGGCTTGCCCTGAAAAAGCTTGCTGAAAATGCAGGAAAAATGGTAAGCATTGCAAAAAATGAGAAAACAGACCGTGAATTTGATGTTGCAGTTCAAAAACTTGTTGATTTTGAGAAAGAACATAATTTGGAGGAAAAATAATGGATTTATTTAATAAACAGCAGATTGCTGTCCTTCATGGAATAAGAAGGGGATTTGTAAAGGAACTTTTAAAAAGCATCGGCCCTACTGACGTGATCGAACATTATTCAAGCAGGGTAAAGGAAAATGACAGTATTGCAGATAAATTATGGGCGAAACAGCTTAACGCTACTACAGCAAATGCCATTGAACATCTGACAGATATCATAGGGGTACGGATCGTAGTACATTTCATTGGTGATGTATACGATATCGCATCTAAAGTCAGGGAAAAGTATGACATCATGGAAGAAATTGATTACATAACAATTCCGAAAGATAACGGATACAGAAGTTTTCACATGATCATAAATTTTCCTGTTAAAGAAGGAAATGCCCTTGGTGTCAGTTATATCCCTATAGAACTTCAGATAAGAACTGTTGCCATGGATTGCTGGGCAAGCCTGGAACATCAGATGTTTTATAAGAAAGAAGAAGTACAGCAGATGGATCTTGCAAAAAAGGAACTTCTCTTTTGTGCTGAAACCCTCTTTTCGACAGACATGAGAATGGAAGCGATTCAGAACATCATCCAGAAAGTAGAATCTAATTAGGGAGGGCGTTATGAGTGATATGCCTATTGACCCGAATCTTCAGGAAAACGAAGACGCTATAAATATGGCTGTTGTCTCTGGAATAGTTGCCAGAATCCCTTTTTACAGTGAATCAAGAGTAAAAGGAAAACGACAGCAGTATGCAGCGTTTACTTTAAAATGCAGGAAATATTTGAAAAATGATGAATTTGATGAAATAAGGATAAAAGCATATGGAATGAATGCAATCTACATCAAAGAAAATTTATATGAAGGCATGGAAGTTGTAGTAAAAGGAGCTTTGCGTCCTTTTTCGCATCGCAATGAAGAGGATAAAAAAGTATGGCTTTTGGGTGTTTTAGTGGAAGATATTGAAATGATTGACGTAGAAATGCCCACTTTTAAACAGGATGGGGATTACATTCCAATTGTTATACCTCAGGAAATGATCGATGAAATGCCTTTTGCTTGATTGGAGGAAAATATTATGATAAGAAAAATAATAGAAGGAACTCTTGCAATAATCTTTGCTGTTAGCGGATGTATGCTTGACAGTTACGACTGGTTGCTGTTTCTTAGTATATGTATAATAAGTGCAGGATTTTTATTCCACATGCTTGCTGAAGACGGCTGGTTGTATTGATAATATTTGCAAAAAAAGGACTGTTCGAAGACAGCCCTTTTTTTCGTTATTCATTATCGGAAGATTCTGAATCGTTCAGGATATTTCCGGATGGTGCCTGACGGCAATATACGGAATCCCCAAAAGCAAGGATCATGATAAAGATTGTGTTTAAGAGCAGAAGCCCAACTGTAAATCCTGTACCATAACCAAAGCATACAGAAAGATGGTTCATCAGACGCACACTCCACACAAAAACCGCAATTCCGAAAACAAATGCGATAAATGCGAAGAATGCACTGGAACCAACACTGAGGATTGTGCAAAGATAATATCCGACCATCAATGCTACATAAATCCAGAACTGTTTTGTTTCCCATACCATATCATACAGAACATATACGTTATAAATAGGGATCAAACATTTCCATCCAGGTCTTCCTGCTTTTTTGTAAACTTTCCAATTTGCTACGAGAGTAAGAACTGCGACCGCAATAGCGATCAGGCAAATCACCCCAAAATAAGCCCCAAGGAAAGCTCCAAAAACCATTTCGCTTGAATTGTACATATATCTCTCCTTTCCCTGCCACCTGTATGGCAGATTTCATTTTTAATATGTAATTTTTTTAGAATTATGTCAAAAAAATTTTTCTTATAAAAATCAGCCAGCACTTCTGAAAAATGACATATTAAAAATGAAATAATTAGTAGAAAGGATTTTTTATTATGCCAAATCAAGAACCCAAAACTTGTTCCTTTTGTGGGCAGACCAGTCATGTTATGATTGCTTCCTCGAATGGAGTTTCAATCTGTGAGAATTGTATCAAACAGATGTATAAAATAACCGCACGCAATAATATTAAAAGAATTACAGAAAAAGAAGAAAAACCCAAAGGGCAAAATTTCCTGCGTCCTTCTCAGATAAAAACTTATCTCGATGAAT
>OLNY01002598.1_pt1 | contig 12395 bp, 9 predicted proteins | sample 1671981 | NCBI WGS metagenome assembly OLNY01 (sample SAMEA3136632, study PRJEB25190) | human gut metagenome | biome: human gut; feature: human-associated habitat; material: faeces | place: Austria | collected 2013 | reverse complement strand
AACGTCGTGAGACAGTTCGGTCCCTATCTGTCGTGGGCGCAGGATATTTGAAAGGCGCTGTCCCTAGTACGAGAGGACCGGGATGGACGAACCTCTGGTGCACCAGTTGTCACGCCAGTGGCACAGCTGGGCAGCTATGTTCGGATCGGATAAACGCTGAAAGCATCTAAGCGTGAAGCCGGCCTTAAGATAAGATATCCCACTGAGACAATCAGGTAAGACCCCTTGAAGACTACAAGGTTGATAGGCACAATGTGTAAGTGGCGTGAGTCATTGAGCAAGCGTGTACTAATAGGTCGAGGGCTTGACCCCATTTTCGATTGATACTTCATTTGCTGAAAGCAGTTCGATATTCAGTTTTGAAGGTATATGCCTTCTAAGAAAGAGAAGCTGACGTTGGTCAGGGAATGGCCGGTGTCGATGACGGTGAGGAACCACCTGTTCCCATTCCGAACACAGAAGTTAAGCTCACTTGTGCCGAAGATAGTTGGCTGGAAACGGCCTGTGAAAATAGGTAGATGCCGGCTTCTCTTTTTTATGGCCCGTTGGTCAAGCGGTTAAGACAGCGGCCTCTCACGCCGTTAACGTGGGTTCGATTCCCGCACGGGTCACCAGGAAGAGCACCATAGCGTAAGCTAAGGTGCTTTTTTGTATGTCTAAAACCACTTGCTAGGCGAGTGGTTCGATAAAGATTATATCGATGAGTAATGAAACTCAAACGAAGAATTTTGGAATAGTACCAGTGGGGCAATTCTAGACTGGGTTATTGGCGTATCGCCGGTAGTCCTGTATTAAAAGGTTCCATTGTAAGCGAAAAACTCGCAGAAGCAGGATATTTTAGTATCCTCAGGCGCTACTACGAGTCCTTGCACTTATGCGGTTGAACCGCCGTGTACCGGTCGGTACGCGCGGTGGTGTGAGAGGTCGGCTCTTTAGTTAAGAGAGCCTCCTACGCGATTTTTTTAGGTAAAAAAGCAAACAAACAGAACACTTCATTCAAATGCATATAGCGGCTATTTATTTCATACAGAGACAAATAGCGGCACAGAACAGATATAATAAAAGAAGCTATAAAAAGCAGGTATTCACGTGGAGGACGATATCGTTTCTACATGAACACCTGCTTTTTTATTTATTATTTACTGGTGGAATAAATAGTGGTAGCCAAGTATTCATCACTGACCCAACCATAAATCCCACTGTAATATACAACAACCCAGTCAGGCACATTGCTGCTATAGCCGCATTCCCATACGATGATACCGTAGGGGATATTATCCATTTTTTCATAATTTGTACCGGGACCTTTACGCATAACCAGCCCATGATCAGCAGTGGTGTAGGTACAAAGGCTATCAATTCGGCTAAGCGTTACATCTGGTGCAACGCATCCATCCGGCAGAATAACGTCGGCATTGTTTTCGGTATAATCCTGTACTTGCAGCAAGCCCCAAAGGCCATTCTGTTTTGCCCATACGCAGCCATCGCGCGCGGGGGCTAAATCTTCATATTGCCCAGCGGAAATTATCTCATTGCCGTAAACATTCAGAACCAGCTTTTGTCCGGATTGATTTTTCACAACTACCATGCCGGATAAGTCTGCGTAAGGATATTCAACAGTTTCGTTCATGATGGACAAACTCATCTGCGGCTGATAAATGCAGGGGATTACTAAAGCACCGCTTTGGTCGCAATATCCCCAGTTACCGGCTGCATCCTTTACCGCGATTAAAGATTCACCGGCCATGCAGGCATCCTGGTAGTCGAAATCGGTTAAAATTGTACCGTTTTTATCCGCAACGGCAAAAGGTGCAGAATTGTCAACAAGATAACCGGCATATTCATCATCCCAAATGCCTTGCTGGATGCCAACCAAATCAGGAGCATACACCTGTTCGATGGGCGTGCCACTAAATGTATAGACACCAATAGCAGAACGGTAAATCTGGCTGTCACCTAAAATCCACTGGATGCCATACCCGCCGTGCCCGCCCAGCATGGTTGTAAAAGGCATTTGTTGGGCAACCAGCTCCTGGTTAATCTGTTCTTCCAGGGCATTCAGCTTCTGGTAATCGTATGTATCATCTACCCCAATGGAGAGCTCCTGCTCACCATACAGGTACGGGATGCTTTCTGACAAATCTTCCAGAAAAGCATTACAGTTGGCAGCATTAAACAGGCTCCAGCGTTCGCCCTTGCGCACAGCGTACAGATTTCGGGCAGCGGCGTAACCGGCAGTGTGGGTTTCGCGAGAGAAGAGAGGAATCATCTCGTCAAAATCATATTGCGGCGGTAACTTCCAGTTGGCATTGCTAGTGGATGGTATAGCTGTGGCAACAGCTTCACTGGTCGGGGAAAGAGCAGCGGAGGAAGCAGGTTTATTATCTGGCGCTGCAGCACAAGCGGTAAGCATTATTGCGGTGATAACACTGGCGGAAAATGAGAATAACTTCCTTTTCATGGCTTTTCACTCCTTGCGTAAATGATTTTTCGGTAAGATGAAGAAGTAATATAAGAAAGTAAATTCATAAACCCTATAATATCTTATTTTATCAAAAATATCTGCTAATGGGAATAGCTAACAATTCTACATGGATAAATTTGGATAGTATGACAAAGATTGCAGAACTGGAGTGAAAGTCCGAATTATGGGATGAGTTATCTGCTATAATAAAAGAAACAAGGAGATGATTACCATGTTACTCGGTCATACCAAACAAATCAATGGCGTCTGGAAAATACAATCCCTAAAACAACACAGTGAAAACGTGGCCGAGTACTGCGCACGGGCGTGCCAGCCGCTGGGACTTGAAAACTTGGGCCGTCTTACAGGCTGGCTCCATGACGCTGGGAAATCTCATAGCAACGTGCAAAAACATCTGAGAGGCCAGACAAACGAAAGAATCAATCATTCCAGCGCCGGAATGCGGTGGCTATGGGAAAATTATGGCGGAGAAACAGCTTCACCACCTTCTCGCTTGACTGCGCAAATGGCAGCATTGGCAATCGGATCCCATCACTCTGAACGTATGGATGTTTTCGACCTGGGTGGAGTAGAACCCTGGATAAAACATATGTATTCAGAGCAGGCTCAAGAGCTATATGAAGAAAGCTGCCGGGCCTTTTTTGCGGATTGCATAAGTGAAACAGAGATACGGCAAATGTTTGCCAAAGCTGCGCAGGAGGTAGAATGTCTTGTGCGGAAAATCCGAACGCAGGAAGGAAAGAAGCCGCGGCTTTGTATCTATCAGGTCATGTTGGGGTTGGCACACAGATTTTTGTTTGCAGCCCTGATCGATGCAGACTGGTTGGATTCAGGCAACTATTATAATCAAGAAGGATGCCTTCCCCCGGAGCAACTTCCGCCATGGAATCTGATAGAAAGCAATGTTGAAACATTCCTGAACAATTTGCAGCCCCGACATAAAATAGATACCTTGCGTGCAGAAATTTCGGAGCAATGCAAGACAGCAGGCGAATGTGCAAAGCAGGGTATTTACCGCTTGTATGTGCCAACAGGCGGAGGAAAAACATTTTCCGGGCTGCGATATTGTGTGCATGCGGCCAAAAAACTTTCGGCCCGGCATATTTTCTATGTTGCACCGTTCCGGTCGATTATCGGACAGAATGTACAGGAGTTCAAAAAGGCATTAGGCGGCAGTGAATATCTGTTGGAGCACCATACGGATGCGGTGCTGGATACAGAGAACCCCGAAATTCTCCGCCAGCTGGAACGCTGGCAGGAAGCGCCGGTGATATGTACAACTATGGTACAGATGCTGCAAACCCTGTTTTGCAGCAGGCGACAGAATGTGCGCCGCATGGCAGCACTGGCAAATTCTATCTTGGTGTTTGACGAAATACAGTCCCTGCCCATTTGCCATACATACTTGTTCAACCAGGCGGCAAATTTCTTGGCGTACTATTTGGGGTGCGTTGTTGTTTTGTGTACGGCAACACAGCCAGCGCTAAGCGAAGTAGCAAACCCTTTGCGGTTTGCATCGCCGGTGGACCTGGTCCCGGATTACCAGCTGCGCTTTGCGCAGTTCCGGAGGACAAAGATTGAAGTGCCCGAAACAGGAAATGGATTTCAGGCAGGAGAACTCGCAGAATTTGTACGGAGCAAGCAAGACGAGAATGGCAGCATTTTGATCATCTTGAATACCCGCTCGGCGGTCGAAAAGGTGTTTGAGGCTTTGAAACAATGCCAGCCGGAACATACACAACTTTACTGCCTGACCACGCACCTGTGTGCAAAGCACCGTGCAGATATTATCGCAGAAGTTAGGCAAAAATTAAACACCTTACACGGTCAGGAACGTTTGATCTGTGTAAGCAGCCAGCTGATAGAAGCAGGCGTGGATGTAAGCTTTGATTGCGTCATTCGAAGTATGGCTGCGCTGCCCAGTGTGGCCCAGGCTTCCGGCCGATGCAACCGCAATGCGGAAAGGAAATGCCGCACGGTGTATCTTGTTAAAACCTACAATCTGGAAAATCTGGATCGACTTCCGGAACTGCGCAACGGTAGGGAAGCCACACGGCACCTGCTGCAGCAATTACAAAGGGATGCGGACCTGTTAGAGCCGGAAAGTATTTTGAGGTACTACCAGCTTTATTATGCAGAGTCCCAACAACAGGAACGGATGGGCGATCCGGTTGAATTAAAGGGGTACATTCCCCCAAAAACAGTGAATTTGTTTGACCTTTTGTCAGATAATCAGGAAAGTGTGCTAGCCTGGAAAGAGACAACAGGAAAACAAAAGTTCCCCAATTACTTGCTCCGGCAGGCGTTTGCCACGGCAGAAAGGAATTTCCATGCTTTGGAGGACATTACAACGCCGGTGGTGGTTCCCTATGGGGAAGATGGCGCGGATATGGCAACAAGACTTTCGTCCAGTAAACCGCTTACCCCCAAAATGCTGCGGGACGCACAACGCTTTACCGTTGGTATTACAACAAATGAAAAAATACGCCTGGCAGATCAAGGCGCACTGTACACAGTAAAAGAAGGGGCAGTGACAATTCTTAACAAGGAATATTACGATGACGAAAAGGGAATTCAGACAAGCCCCGGATTTATGCCGATACAATTTGCTTAACAAGGAGGGTTAGACTTTGCAATACGAAAATTCAATATCCATGCAGGTATATGGGCGTTATGCACTGTTCAGTGACCCAATTACCCGCGTAGGCGGCGAAAAATTCAGCTACCCGGTGCCCACCTACCAGGCATTGAAGGGCATTTATGAAAGCTGCTATTGGAAACCAACGTTCACCTGGGTAATTGATGAACTGCGCGTGATGAACCCGATTGAAAGACAATCCAAAGGCATCCGTCCCATTATGTATAACAATGGAAAAAACGATCTTTCCATCTATACGTACCTTTCCGATGTTTGCTACCAGGTGCGGGCACATTTTGAATGGAATGAACATCGCCCAGACCTGGAAAAAGACCGCAATGAAAACAAACATTACGCTATTGCAAAGCGTATGTTGGAACGCGGCGGCAGAAGAGATATCTTTTTGGGAACACGCGAATGCCAGGGGTATATTGAACCCTGCATTTTTGGCCTGGGAAAAGGGCATTATGATGATGTCTCATCCCTGGACCTAGGCCTAATGGAGCACGGCATTACCTATGCGGACGAAAACGGGAAAGGCGTGATGCAGGAACGCTTTTGGCACCCGGTAATGCAGAACGGAAAAATCTGTTTTTGCCGCCCGGAAGAATGCGAAATTGTGCGCGATATCCACCCGCAAAAGATGAAGACCTTTACGCTGGGTGAAACAGTCAGCGACTGCGATGATTTGTACAGGGAGGTGATACAGGAATGAGCTGGCTTAGCTATTGCTATAAAACCTACCAGAATAGCGTGTCAGAAATTGGAAAGCAGCAGCCTGGGAAAGTTCCACTACTGCCGGTGGCTCACACGACGCAGCAGGTCAACATTGAAGTGGAACTGGACAAGGACGGAAACTTTCAGTATGCAGGCTTGCTGGCACAAGATCAAAGGACAACGATCATTCCTTGCACAGAGAAATCTTCGGCGCGGACATCCGACGTGGTGCCGCACCCGCTAGTGGATAAACTGCAATATATTGCGGCAGATTATCCCACTTTTGGTGGTAGTAAAAAATCCGGATGGCCGCTTTACCACAAGCAGTTACAAGCGTGGTGTACATCTCCTTATGCCCACCCGGCTGTGTGTACAGTCCTGCACTACCTGGAAAAAGAATGCCTGATCGCAGACCTGGTCAAGGCAAATATTTTGTTTATAGATGAAAATGGAACTCTGCCAACAAAATGGCAGGGAAACAAAGAAGACAAGCCCCCTATTTTGGATACGCTGACCGATAGTGACCAGACGGAATCTTTTGTCCGGTTCCGCGTTGACAATGTTGATTTGTCGCGTGATACAACAGTCCGAGAAAGCTTTATCCGCTTTTATGAAACACAGTTAAAAGATATTGACTATTGCACAGTTCAGGGAATCAAAATGCCGGTTTCTACGTTAAGCCCGTATAAGATCCGCAACCCAGGTGACCGTGCAAAGCTGATATCCAGCAATGACAATACGAATTATACTTACCGCGGGCGCTTTGCGGATGTAGCGCAGGCACTTTCGATTGGTTATGAAACAACCCAAAAGGCACACAGCGCCTTGCGATGGTTGGTCAGCAAGCAAGGGGTAAATACAGGGGACCAGACTGTACTTGTTTGGGGAACACAGAACGAAGCAGTACCCAATGTGCTGGGGGATACTCTCGATATTGCCCAGGGATATAATCCACTAGCAGGCGATGATTGGGACGATTTTGAGGAAGATACAGAAAGGTTGCCTGCGGATACCCAAGAAAAAATTGCACGGCAGTTTAACCGGGCCATTCTGGGGTATCAGCACCAGTTGAAGGACAATTCCCAAACGGCGGTCATGATTTTGGATTCTGCTACACCTGGCCGGTTGTCCGTCCGGTACTATCAGGAACTGCAGGGCTCTAAGTTGCTTGCCAATATAAAGGATTGGCACGATACGTTCCAATGGCAACTGGAATACCGCAGTGTAGAGGAGCCGACGGAACTGGGCAAAAAGCCCAAGATCAAGAAAGTTGTCTTTGTTGGTGCGCCTGCCCCGGCGGACATTGCAAAAGCAGCCTATGGCGAAAAAGTGGATGCAAAGCTGAAACAAGCGACAATCGAACGACTGATTCCCTGTATTACCAATGGGGAGCGCTTCCCGCGGGATTTGATGATCAGCGCGGTAGATCGGGCAACAAACAGCATTGGCCTGGATTATTGGGAACAACAAAAAACACAAAACATTGCCTGCGCCCTTGTGCGTGGGTACTATCATAGAAATAAGAAGGTGGATTATCCGATGAATGTTGATGAAACCATTAAAGACCGAAACTATTTGTTTGGGAGAATTTTAGCCTGTGCAGAACAGATTGAAAGACGGGCATTGATTCAGCTAGGAAATGAGAGCGAAAAACGTTTGACAAATGCAGAGCGTTTAAGAACCGCGTTTGCTCTGCACCCGGCAGCAACAACACTTCTTTTGGATAAAAAATTAAATCCGTACCTGAACAGAATGAAAAACCGTAACGGAATGGATAGCCAAAGGTATGCGATGATGCAAGAATTATTACATAAGATTGGCACAGAAAACTTTACGAACAAAAGACTTGGTGAGCTGTATCTGGTTGGCTATGCCGACCAGATGATGGACTTTAAGGCCGAAAATGCAGAATATAAAGCGAAAGCAAAAAAGCAGGAGGAATAAAAGATGGCTGTGCTGCAGAATAAAATCGACTTTGCACTTGTGATTGCTGTAAACCATGCGAACCCGAACGGTGACCCGCTGAACGGAAACCGCCCGCGCGAAACGTATGAGGGACTGGGTGAAATTTCGGATGTGTGCCTGAAACGCAAGATCCGCAACCGCATGATGGACCTTGGCCAGAATGTGTTTGTCCAGTCGGACGATCGCTGCAATGATGGCTTCAAAAGCCTGAAAGACCGTGCAGACGGCTGCCCAGCAGTGAAAAAGGCTGAAAAAGATAAAGATGCTTATGCAAAGGCTGCCTGTGAAACCTGGCTGGATGTGCGCAGCTTTGGCCAGGTGTTTGCCTTTAAGGGAAAAGAATCTAAGGGCGATGGTGTTTCCGTTGGCGTGCGCGGCCCGGTATCTATTCATCCGGCTTTCAGCGTGGACCCGATTGATGTCGATGATATCCAGATCACAAAGAGCGTGAACGGTACGACTGGCGAAAAGAAATCAAGCGATACCATGGGTATGAAGCACCGTGTGGCTTTTGGCGTGTACACAACCTTTGGCAGCATTAACTGCCAGCTGGCAGAAAAGACCGGCTTTACAGATGAAGATGCAGAAATCATCAAAGAAACGCTGCGCACACTGTTTGAAAACGATATTTCCTCTGCCCGCCCGGATGGCAGTATGGAGGTGGTTCGCCTGTATTGGTGGCGTCATAACTGCAAAAACGGACAGTATTCTTCGGCAAAGGTCCATCGCTGTCTGCATGTGGAGCTAAAAGAAAGTGTGGCACAAGCACACCGGGTGGAAGATTATAATATTACTTGCGATACCCTGAACGGATTGACACCGGAAGTGTATGATGAATACTGATGACTATCTGCAAATGTCTGGCATCCAGCACTTTGCATTCTGCCGCCGCCAATGGGCACTTGCGTACTTGGAACAACAATGGTCCGAAAACCAACGCACCGCCGAAGGCCGCCTGCAGCATACCCGCTGCCATGATGTTACCCTGACGGAAAAACGCGGCGATTTGCTGATCGCCCGCGGTATGAGGGTCGTCAGCCACCGCTTAAAACTGACCGGCGACTGCGATGTGGTAGAGTTTCACAAGGATCCAAACGGCGTGTCATTGCAGGGCCGCCGCGGCCTGTGGCAGCCCATGCCCGTGGAATATAAGCATGGCCGCAGCAAGGTAAACGATGCCGACCGTTTGCAGCTCTGCGCACAGGCCATGGCGCTGGAAGAAATGCTGGTGTGCGAGGTGCCGGAAGGGGAAATCTTTTATGAAGAAACCCGGCAGCGAGAACATGTTTCCCTGACACCGGAACTGCGCAGCACCGCGCAGACCATGGCGGATGAGATGAACCGCCTGTTTGCGCGCGGCTATACCCCAAAAAGCAAACCCGGCAAGCATTGCAATGCCTGCTCACTGAAAGAGCTTTGCCTGCCGGCGCTGTATCAGCAGGCAGACCCGGCGGCGTATCTGCGGGAACATATTGAGGAGAGCGCGCCATGAGAAAGCTGCTCAACACCCTGTTTGTCATCAATGAGGACGCTTACCTGACATTGGATGGCGAAAACCTTGTTGTTACCCGCAATAAGCAGGAAACCCACCGCTATGCCCTGCATACGCTGGAAGGCATCGTCTGCTTTACTTACGCAGGTGCCAGCCCCGCTTTGATGGGAGCTTGTGCCCGGCGGGGCATTGACCTTTGCTTTTTTGACCCGTATGGCAGATTTCAAGCCCGCACCGTGGGGAAAGAACGCGGCAATGTGCTGCTGCGTCAGACGCAGTACCGCGTGTCGGATGACCCGGCCCAGAGCTGTCGCTATGCCCGGAGCTTTATCCTTGGTAAAGTGTATAACGCACGCTGGGTGCTGGAACGCGCAACCCGCGATCATCCCCAGCGTGTCCCGGTCGAAAAACTGAAACGCACCTCCACCCAGCTGGCCGCCGCGCTGCCGCTAATACAGACCAGCGATGATCCGGAACAGCTGCGCGGCCTGGAAGGCGAGGCAGCCCAGCGCTACTTTGACTGCCTGAATGACCTGATTCTGCAGCAAAAGCAGGATTTTGTGTTTGAGGGCCGCAGCCGCCGTCCACCGCTGGACAATGTGAATGCGCTGCTTTCGTTTGCCTACAGCATGCTGGCGCGGGAGTGTGCATCCGCCTTGACCGCTGTGGGCCTGGACCCTTATGTTGGCTTTATGCACCGCCCGCGCCCCGGCCGCAAAAGTCTGGCACTTGACCTGATGGAAGAACTGCGGGCGGTTTATGCAGACCGGCTGGTCATCAGCTGCATCAATCAAAAGATCATCACGGCAAAACACCTGCAAAAACAGGAAAATGGTGCCGTACTGCTGACGGATGATGGCCGCAAAGCTTTCCTGACCGCATGGCAGAACAAAAAGAAGGAAGAGATCACCCATCCGTTTTTGAAAGAAAAACTGCCCTGGGGGCTGGTGCCCTATGTTCAGGCGCTTTTGCTGGCCCGTGCTCTGCGCGGCGACCTGGAAGTGTACCCACCGTTTTTCTGGAAGTGAGGTGCCGTTATGTTGGTGCTTGTAACCTATGATGTCAACACCGAAACAGCCGCCGGTCGTCGCAGGCTGCGCAAAGTAGCAAAAGTCTGTGTAGACTACGGCCAGCGGGTGCAAAACTCCGTATTTGAGTGCCTGCTGGATGCCGCGCAATACACGATGTTCAAAGCAAAATTGACCGAACTGATCGATTCGGAATCGGACAGCCTGCGCTTTTATCAACTGGGAAACCATTACAAAAGCAAAGTCGAGCATGTGGGTCTGCACCCGGATTTTGATCAGGATGGAATCTTGTTTGCTTAGTGCGAGGGGAAGGCAATCATAAAATTCCCGGTTCCTTCGCACCAGAAAATATGGAAAAAACAGGGGCAGAAAGGGTAAAATACAGCCTTGCCTGTCAGCATGAAGATGCAATCCCCATAAAATTTGTTCCATATGCGCAAAAGTGCCCCACTGTTTTGTGCACTTTTGCTGTCGCTCTCCGCAAGGAGAGCGTGGATAGAAATATTATTACGCGAACAAGGATTGTGATTGGGTGCGGTCGCTCTCCGCAAGGAGAGCGTGGATAGAAATAGTATAACTAGACGGAGCGCTATTGACTGACCATGTCGCTCTCCGCAAGGAGAGCGTGGATAGAAATGTTGTGTCGGATTCTGTTTAGGCGCTAAAGCTGACAGTCGCTCTCCGCAAGGAGAGCGTGGATAGAAATGCTTAATCCCCATCATCCTGCAAAGCTCGTCAAGTCGCTCTCCGCAAGGAGAGCGTGGATAGAAATTTGTACTCGACAACAGAAACATCAGGCTTTTTAATGTCGCTCTCCGCAAGGAGAGCGTGGATAGAAATTCCATTCCGTCTGACAATAAAAAATATGCCGTCTGGTCGCTCTCCGCAAGGAGAGCGTGGATAGAAATTTTTGTGCCGTTTGACGTGATTCGGCCCGCAATGTCGCTCTCCGCAAGGAGAGCGTGGATAGAAATACACAGAGGCGCGACTTTAAGGCTTTGGGCTTGCGTCGCTCTCCGCAAGGAGAGCGTGGATAGAAATAACGACATACTTAGATACCTCTTCAATAGACGAGTCGCTCTCCGCAAGGAGAGCGTGGATAGAAATATTTCGCAGATAAAGACTGTGACTGGGTGCGTGTGTCGCTCTCCGCAAGGAGAGCGTGGATAGAAATTGTTGACCCTGATGCCGATACGTTGACAGATGATGGTCGCTCTCCGCAAGGAGAGCGTGGATAGAAATATCTTTCTTACGCTTACCGTTCGCAATGTTCCGAGTCGCTCTCCGCAAGGAGAGCGTGGATAGAAATATTGACACGCAAGACTTTCGCATATGTGTCATACGTCGCTCTCCGCAAGGAGAGCGTGGATAGAAATTCAAGAAGGCATAAAAAGGCGGCAATCTAATAAAGTGTCGCTCTCCGCAAGGAGAGCGTGGATAGAAATTCTGTGGCCCTCAAGGCTCCGGCAAAACCCTGTCAGTCGCTCTCCGCAAGGAGAGCGTGGATAGAAATTTCCACGTACGTTACACGACTCCCCCGCGCCCAAGTCGCTCTCCGCAAGGAGAGCGTGGATAGAAATAATTGAAGACTTGCTACCGTCCACAACGCGGAGAGTCGCTCTCCGCAAGGAGAGCGTGGATAGAAATCTTTTAGAACTCTTGCCTTGGGGGGCTGGGGGCGGTCGCTCTCCGCAAGGAGAGCGTGGATAGAAATTTGTGGTGGGGTGTCCGCAAGGCGGTTGGCTCTCGTCGCTCTCCGCAAGGAGAGCGTGGATAGAAATACGTCTATTGACAATCTGACGCAAGGCGTTTTTAGTCGCTCTCCGCAAGGAGAGCGTGGATAGAAATTCGGATGGCGTTGTTTCCGGCTCCGCCGACTATGTCGCTCTCCGCAAGGAGAGCGTGGATAGAAATACTACTTTGCCCGTCCCAATCGACAAACTTTACTGTCGCTCTCCGCAAGGAGAGCGTGGATAGAAATACTACTTTGCCCGTCCCAATCGACAAACTTTACTGTCGCTCTCCGCAAGGAGAGCGTGGATAGAAATGTCTGACATCCCCGCCAATTTA
>OLNY01002597.1_pt1 | contig 12404 bp, 11 predicted proteins | sample 1671981 | NCBI WGS metagenome assembly OLNY01 (sample SAMEA3136632, study PRJEB25190) | human gut metagenome | biome: human gut; feature: human-associated habitat; material: faeces | place: Austria | collected 2013 | reverse complement strand
TGGCTACTACTTCAGTGACCCTCTCGCCGGTCAGGACATCTACTACGGCAAAGACAGCGTGGAGGTCGCCTACACCGCCCTTTTCGAGCAGGCCATCATCCTGACAAACTGAATACATCGGACTTACTTCCTCCGCATACAAAAATCCCCGCACAGGCTTTTAATGAACAGCGCTGTGCGGGGATTTGCGGTTTATAAGGTTAGATTGACTCCACGTCGATCTCGCCGTCCTTTTCGGTGACGAGAATACCGGTGACGTTGCCTTCGCCTTTCTCGACGATGAGGGACGCGATTTTGTCTTCCACGGTGCGGCGGATGGTGTTGCGGATGTCGCGGGCGCCGCTCTTGCCGCCTGCGGCACGATGCGCGATGTTCGTGACGGCTTCGTCCGTCCAGCGCAGCGTGATGCCACGCTCGTTAAGCGTGCCGACGTACTCGTTCAGCATGAGCACTGCGATCTTCTTGTAGTCCTCCTCATTCAGCGGGCGGAAGACGACGATCTCATCGATGCGGCTTAGGAACTCGGGACGCAGGAAATCAGACAGCGCGCGCATGGCCTTTTCGCGGCTGATGTCCGCGCTGGTGCGGTTAAAGCCGACGAGCGCTTCGCGGCTGTTGCTGCCCGCGTTGGAGGTCATGACGATGACGGTGTTCTCAAAGTTGACCGTGCGACCGTGCGCATCCGTGATGCGGCCTTCGTCGAGAATTTGCAGCAGGATGTTCATAACATCCGGGTGTGCTTTTTCAATCTCATCGAAGAGCAGAACGGAATACGGGCGGCGGCGCACCTTTTCGGTGAGCTGACCGGCTTCATCGTAGCCGACATAGCCCGGGGGCGAACCGATGATCTTCGAGACCGAGTGCTTTTCCATGAACTCCGACATATCGAGGCGGATGAGCGTCTCCGGGGAATCGAACAGCTCTTTCGAAAGCACGCGCACAAGCTCGGTCTTGCCGGTGCCGGTGGGGCCGACGAAGATGAACGAGGCCGGGCGGCGGCGCGGGTTGATCTGCACGCGGCTGCGGCGGATGGCGGCAGAAACAGCCTTGACGGCCTCCTCCTGCCCCACGATGTGCTCGCTCAGCTTTTCTTCCAGGTGGGCAAGCTTGCCGAGCTCGCTCTGCTCAATCTTTGCAGCGGGAATGCCCGTCCAAAGCTCGATGACATACGCGAGATCCGCTTCCGTTACCGGCGCGGTGACTTCGTTCGGGTCAAACGCGGCAAGATCTTTATATTTCGCTTCGGCAAGCGCTTCGTAATCGACATTCTCTGCGCCCTCGATCTCGGCTTCCGCCTTGCGCTGCTTTTCGAGCTTCAAATTTGCTTCTTCATAATCCGCAAGCTTTTTGTTGCGCAGCGCGGCGCAGGCGCATGCTTCGTCCAACAAGTCGATGGCCTTATCCGGCAGGTAACGGTCGCTGATATATCGCTCGGAAAGCACGACGATGCGCTTCGCAATTTGGTCGGAAACGCGCACGTTATGGTATTTTTCGTAGTAATTTTTGATGCCGCGGATGATATCCGTTGCGTCGTCGATGGACGGCTCTGTCACGGTGACAGGCTGGAAGCGGCGCTCCAGTGCGGCGTCTTTTTCGATGTACTTGCGGTACTCGGAGAACGTCGTTGCGCCGATGACCTGAATTTCGCCGCGGGACAGCGCAGGCTTTAGAATGTTCGCCGCGTTCATGCTGCCTTCTGCATCGCCTGTGCCGACGAGGTTATGCACCTCATCGATGAAGAGGATGATGTTGCCGTCCTGCTTCACTTCGTCCACAAGTCCCTTGATGCGGCTTTCAAACTGGCCGCGGAACTGCGTACCGGCGACGAGCGCCGTGAGATCCAGAAGCTGCACTTCTTTTTTGCGCAGCTTCGCGGGCACTTCGCCTGCCGCAATGCGCAGGGCAAGCCCCTCTGCAACGGCCGTTTTACCGACGCCCGGCTCACCGATGAGACACGGATTATTCTTTGTGCGGCGGGACAAAATCTGCACCACACGCTCAATCTCGCGCTCGCGGCCGATGATGGCATCCAGCTCGCCGTTTCTCGCCTTCATGGTGAGGTCGGTGCAGTACGCCGCAATGTGCTTACGCTTCGATTTGTGGAAGTTCTCCTTCTTTTTCTTGTCATTCGGCTGGCTTTCGCGGGTTGCCGGCTCTGTGCCGTCACCGTTTGCGTTCATACCGAATTGACCCAGCAGTTCGGACGGGAACGGCACCGCGCCGCCCGGCTCAAAGCTGCCGTCGTCGGACATCGACATCAAATCGTTCATGCTTTCGGTCATTGCCTCCAGCTGCTCCTCCGTGATGCCCATTTTCTCCATAATATCATTCACCGGCTTAATGCCGAGCTCTTTTGCGCAGACAAGACAGTAGCCCTGCGTGGCGTTCATATCCGTTGAAGGGGAAACGAACACAACCGCAGGCCGCTTCTTGCAGCGTGTACACATCATCATAGACATTTTCCTTTCCGGCGCAGACCGTTAGTTTTTCGGTGTGCGCTCTTTCTTTGCCCGCATTTCTTCGGGCAGGTTCAAATCGTATTTGCCGTCGGTCGATCTCAAAATTTCGCGGAACACGCCGAAATATCGAATGAACGTGTACACCATGAAGCCCGCCGTGATGACGAGCGCCGTGGTGGACGCGATATTGAACGTGCTCTCGGAAACCTTCATAAAGCCGTCCATGACGACGATGAGTCCGATGGCGATATAAAACAGTGTTGTGGAGACCTTGCCGTACCACTTTGCCGCGCACGGCTTTTTGCCGTTTTTCAGCAGATAGCATGCGCCGCACAACATGACGAGCTCCTTTAAGACGAGCAGCGCCAAAAGCGGCCAAATGGACGGGTAGTGCACGGCGATACAGATGGCCACCGTGCCCTGCGTCAGCTTATCGGCTAACGGATCCAGCATTTTGCCTAATTCCGTGATCTGGTTGAAGTGCCGCGCGATCATGCCGTCCAGCGCATCGGAAAGGCCGGAAAGCCCCAGTGCGACGATGGCCGCTGTGAGGTTACCTTTCAGAAAAAAATACGCAAAAAACGGAATGACCAAAATGCGGAACACAGACATGGCGTTCGGCACCGTTAAATTCTGATTGATGGGTTTCTTTGTCTTTTGGCTTTTGGCATCAGACATAGTGTAGTTCCTTTCCCTTACGAATTTCCGAATCTCCTTTTAGCCGCTGCTCACTGCATTAAGTGGTAAGCGGGGTTAAAGCTGCCAAGCAGCTTCAAAAGCATGGAAGTATTCTCAAACGCCTGCACCTTTACCTGCTGCGCTGCGCTCAGCATGGGCACAAATACCTGCGTACACGCGAGGACGACCCACAAAATGAGCACGAGCATCAGCACATCGAATACTGCGCCGAGCGCACCGTTGATGCCGCTTAAGACCGGCAGCGAGAAAATGCCCGTTAAAAGCGTTGCAACACCTCTCAGTACCACGATGAACAATACGAATAGCACCAGCATGACGAACACGCCGATGACGTTGATGAGCATGGGGCTGAGTGCATCCGTAATGGCCTCTGCGATGCTGTCCGTCTTATCCTGCACCTGCGCCATGATACTGCCCTGTGTGATGCCGGCAGCCTCGAGCGCGCGCTGGATAAGCTCCGGGAAGGCATCGAAAACGGTGTTCACGGCTTCGCCCGCGCCAAGCCCCATGACCGCCGCAGAGATCTTCTCCACAAGCGAGGGGCGAAAGAACGTTGTAAAGATCCACTCTGCAACAGGACTGCTCAAAAGCCCCGCCGCAATCATCGCGATGAGCGCGCCGCAGAAATCAAAGCATGCTCTGAAAAATCCCTTTTTTGCACCGATAACGGCCGCGATGATGACGAGCACCACAACGGCAATGTCAAATATCCATCCCAATAAAAACACTCTCCTTTTTCCGGCACGCCTGCCGCGCGCCTTGTGCGATACAGTGATTATACCACATTACTCTGTTTGCGACAATGTATTATCGGCCTCGATCACCTTAAGATTTTCTTTCCGAATCTCGCGCACGCCGAGCAGATACACGGTGCTTTCGTCCGCCATGGCAATGCTTTTTGTATCGGCCGGCACATTGCAGGCGGCTTCCTGCCGCCCGGTCGTGAGGTCCGTGGACACAACGGAGCTTGAAAGCAGCGCCGCCACCTTATTGCCCGCTGCGGAAAGCCACACGGCGCGGCCGGAAAGGTCGCTTTCCACGGGCTCTGCGCTGTCACGGAAAATGAGCAGCGTGCTGTCGCCGCCGTAAGCATAGTTGGAAACGGAGACCACCGCGCCCGAAGGGATGAGCGTGTAGGCCGTCACGGTGCGGCCGTCATATGCATACGGCGTAAAGTTATAGCCCGTATCGCTGACGAGCGTTTCCGTGTCGCCGATGGCCGTCACGCGGCCGCTGCGGTTCCACTGCACGGCAAAAATCAGATTGCCGTCGCTTTCGTACTCCGCTATCGGTTCCGTTTCGGACATATCCAGCACCGTAATGCGCGAAATGAGCGTACCTGCGTGCGTGATGGTGCTTGCCACCGCGGCTCTTGTGCCGTCCGTATTCAGTGCCACCGCCGTAATGTAGGAATCCGCAAAGCTGTATTTATACTGCAAGCTACCGTTTTTGTTATATACGCGCAGCTCAGAAGCGTAGTCCGAGGGCTGCACCGCCAGCGCAAATTTGCCGGAATCGCAAATGACGCCGGTCGTGATACTGCTGTCGCTCGTGCCGGAAATTTCCGTGCCGGAGGATGTTTCCACACGGTAACCCGTGCCGCCGGCGTTATACAAAAGGTAGCGTCCGCTCGCTTCGGAGACCGCGGGGTCATTGTAGCTGTGGCGCGCAGAGAACATCTCCTTTGCAGAGCCGTTCAGAACCGTCAGCGCCGTGTCGCTCACAACGTACAAATTGCCGTCAGCTGCGCCGAAATTACCCGCAAGCGCGGTGCTGCCGGTCAGCTCCGCCGGATAGCCGTCGCCAAAGCCGAAGCCGACTGCCTTTGTGCGGATCCAGTTGCCGATGTTTTCCGGCGTTAAATTATCTTTATTTTCCAAAATGATAAGCAGCACTACCGCGATGAGCAGAACCGCAATGATGCGGTACAAAAGCTTCGATACGCGCAGCTTTTTCTTTTCCGAAAGCGCGGGGTGTTCCGTTTCATCCGGCATATCCTGCACAGGCGGTGCTTCTTTTTTGCGCAGCGCGTGCTTTTTTTCCGCTTCATGCTTTTTTCTTGTCATACGTTTCTCCCTTATTCCGCGTTATAAAATCGGAATACAGACCATTTATCCAACCGAACCGCAGATTTTACATTTGCGATTCATAAAACACTTTTTCTGAACACAAGCCCACAGATACGTTGTTTTTTCAAAACAACGTACTGTTTTCTTAAACCTGCGGTTCGTAAAAGACCTTTTCTAAATACAGACCACACGCCGGGGCGGTCGGCCCCGCAAGCTTGCGGTTTTTCCCCTCGATGATCTTCGGGATGTCCTCGGGGACAAAGCGCCCCTGCTGCACGGCGAGCAAAGTGCCCGTCATGATGCGCACCATGTTGTAAAGGAACCCGTCCGCCGCCACGGTAAAGCGCACCATGTCGCCCTCGCGCGTGACGGAGCTTTCCGTAACCGTGCGGGTAAAGTCTCCCATGTCGCGGTTATCGAGCGTACAGAATGAGGTGAAATCGTGCGCACCCATAAAATGCTGCGCGGCTTCGTTCAGCTTGTTTTCATCAATATGGTGATAGTAGTGCAGCGCGCGCCCGTGCAGAAACGGGCTGCGAATGGGGTTGTTCCAGATTTCATACACATACCGTTTTCCACAGCAGGAGTACCGTGCGTGAAAATCAAGCGGCACTTCTTCGCAGGAAAGAACAGCAATGTCCGGCGGCAGAAAATGATTGAGTGCGCCCAAAAGGCGCTCCGGCGGGATATTGTGCGAAAGCTTCATGCTCAGGCAGAATTCCCGCGCGTGCACGCCGGTATCCGTACGGCTGCACGCTTTGATGTCCGGCTGCGTATGCAAAACCTGCTTTAACGCCTCCTGAAACACCCCTTGCACACTGCGGGCGTTTTCCTGCACCTGCCAGCCGTGGTACGCGCTGCCGTCATATTGAATTTTCAGCAGCAGGTTTCGTTCCATAGTTTCTCCTCAATTTTATCGCACAATGGCGGCAGGCAGCAAAATGTTCACTGTGATGAACGCCGCAAGGTACAAAACGCACACGATAAGCGTGATGTAATCTGCTTTTGAAAGGTGCAGCACCTTCATTTTCGTGCGCCCCTCGCCGCCGTGGTAGCAGCGGCTTTCCATGGCTGTTGCAAGGTCAAACGCACGGCGGAACGCAGAAACAAACAGCGGGATAAGCACCGGAATCAGCGCCTTGATGCGCTGCATCAGACCGCCGCTTTCCATATCTGCACCGCGGGCCTTCTGCGCCGCCATGATCTTCTCGGTCTCTTCGAGGAGCGTCGGCACAAAGCGCAGCGCGATCGTCATCATCATTGCGAATTCATGCACCGGCACATGCAGCAGCGCCAGCGGCTTTAGCAGGCGCTCAATGGCGTCCGTCAACTGCGTCGGGGACGTTGTAAACGTCAGAATAGAGCTGATGAGGATGAGCACCACGATGCGCACGGCGATCATGATGCTGTTCACGATGCCGTTTCGCGTAATGTGAATGAACCCGAGCGTGAAGATCGGGTCGCCGGTGCCGTAAAACAAATTCAATACGCCGGTGAACACCACGATGAACAAAATAGGCTTCATGCTTTTTAAATAGAGCTTCAGCGGTACTTTGGAAAGCACCACGCCAAGCAGGCTCATAAGAATCGTCGCGCCGAGCGTGACAAAATTCTTCGAGCAGAAAATGAGCACGATGAAATACACGGTCAGGCACATTTTAATGCGCGGATCGAGCCGGTGCATGACGGACTTGCCGGGGAAAAACTGCCCCATGGTGACATCAGATAGCATGGTTTTTGTCCTCCTCTTTCCTTTTTTTGAGGAGCGGCAAAAGCTCCATGACGGCTTCGTCTACATTTAAAACTGTCTCGCTGACCGGCAGGCCCATTTTGCGCAGACGGCGCATGATGGACGTGATCTGCGGCAGGCGCAGACCCATCGGCTCCAAAAGCTCGCCGCGCGAAAACACGGCGCGGGTCTCGTCGTACATTTCGGCATGGGCGTTGTTCATCACAAGCACGCGGTCTGCCACGCGGCCGATGTCCTCCATACTGTGGGAGACGAGCAAAATGGTGTTGCCGCGCTGGCGGTGATATTCGGAGATCTGCGCTAAGATAACATCTCTGCCCTTCGGGTCAAGACCGGCGGCGGGCTCATCCAAAATGAGCACCTCCGGGTCCATGGCGATGACGCCCGCAATGGCTGCACGGCGCTTTTCGCCGCCCGAAAGCTCAAACGGAGATTTCTCCAAAAGCTCAGGCTTTAAGTCTGTAAAGTGTGCCGCTTCTTTGGCGCGCTTCCGTGCTTCTTCATCGGAAAGCCCCATGTTTTTCGGGCCGAACATGATGTCTTTGATAACGGTCTCTTCAAACAGCTGGTATTCCGGGTACTGGAACACCATGCCCACCTGAAAGCGCACGCGGCGAATTTCCTTCGGCTTTGCCCAAATGTCCTCGCCGTTTAAAAGCACCTGCCCGCTTGTGGGGCGGATGAGGCCGTTGAGCATCTGGATCAGCGTGGATTTACCGCTGCCCGTATGCCCGATCACGCCGACGAACGCGCCCTTTTCTACGGAAAGGTTCACGTTTTCCACCGCCGTTTTTTCAAACGGTGTGCCGGCGCCATAGGTATATGTGAGATTTTTGGTTTCCAAAATTGCCATCGATTTTCCTCGTTTCCTCTGCCGGGTGCAGGTCCTTTCGGTTCTTGCCCCGCACAAAAAACAAAATCCCTTTTATATTCTTATCCCAATTTTAAATACTCCGCAATCGCTTTTACGCACTCGTCTTCATCGAGCGGCGTGCCGGAAATGCTGCACCCGGCGGCGTTTAAGCGGTAAATAAGCTCCGTTGCCTGCGGCACGTCGAGCTTGTGGCGCTTTAAAAGCTCCACCTGCGCGAACACCGTGCGCGGGTCGCCGTCCGTCAGAATGTTGCCGCCGTCCATCACCACCACGCGGTCGGCCTGCACGGCCTCGTCCATGTAGTGCGTGATGAGAATGACGGTGATACCCTTTTCGCGGTTCAGATACCGAATGGTATCCATAACTTCCTGTCGGCCGCGCGGGTCCAGCATGGCGGTCGGCTCATCAAGCACAATGCACATGGTCTCCATCGCGATAACACCCGCAATCGCGACGCGCTGCTTCTGACCGCCGGAGAGCTTATGCGGTGCATGGTCGCGGTACTCGTACATGTTGACCGCTTTCAGTGCCGCATCGACACGGCGGCGGATTTCTGCGGGCTCAATACCGAGGTTTTCCGGGCCGAATGCCACGTCTTCCTCAACAATACCCGCGACAAGCTGGTTATCCGGGTTCTGCTGCACAAGGCCCACGCGGCGGCGCACGTCAAGCTGCGTTTCCTCCACGGCGGTATCGATGCCGTCCACCGTCACGGTGCCGGAGGTCGGCACCAACATACCGTTAAACAGTTTCGCCATGGTGGATTTACCGCAGCCGTTGTGGCCGAGCAGCGCCACAAACGAACCCTTTTCAATGTCGAGATCGACGCCGTGCAGGACCTCGCCGCTCTCTTCGCTGTATGAAAAATGCAGGTCTCTGCACTCAATAAACGCCATTTTATCCCTTCCGTTTCAAAAAAGTCCCGTTATACCGGCTCGCCCGACCAGATTGCCGTGCTGCCGCAGGGCAGAACAAGCCCCGTTTCCGTCACCGACAAACCGATTTCATCGGCGGAAACATAGCCGCCGAACTTCGGGCGCAGCAAAACGCCGAGCAGATACGCCATAACGGACGGAGAAAGTCCCGTTGTGTACGAATTCAAAATAAAGAACAGCGGATCGTCCGTCAAGACCGGCACGCACATTTCAACAAGACCGTAAAGCTGTTCCTCAAGCTTCCACACCTCGCCGCCGGGGCCGCGCCCGTAGGACGGCGGGTCCATGATGATGCCGTCGTAATGGTTGCCGCGGCGAATTTCGCGCTGCACGAATTTCACGCAGTCATCGACAAGCCAGCGCACCGGGCGCTCTGCCAAATTCGATGCCGCTGCGTTTTCGCGCGCCCACTGCACCATGCCCTTGGAGGCATCTACGTGCGTGACCGTCGCGCCCGCTTCCATACACGCGAGCGTCGCCGCGCCGGTGTAGCCGAATAAGTTTAGAATTTTAATTTCGCGCTCGGGATTTTTCTCCTTTGCCGCGCGGATGCGCGCCGCGGTGTAATCCCAGTTCACGGCCTGCTCCGGGAAAATACCCGTGTGCTTAAAGCCCATGGGCTTTAAGCGGAACGTGAGGTCGCCGCGCGTGATTTTCCACACGTCCGGCAGCTTTTTATAAACCTCCCATTTGCCGCCGCCCGTAGAGGAACGCTTATAGCGCGCGTGAGCGGAACGCCAACGGGGATCTTTTTTCTCCGACTTCCAGATGATCTGCGGATCGGGGCGGATGAGGAGAATGTCTCCCCACCGCTCCAACCGCTCGCCGGAGCCGGTATCAATCAATTCATAGTCTTTCCAGTTTGCTGCTCTCATCAGACCAATTCTTCCTTAATCACTTCAGAAATATCGTTTGCAAGCTTTTCAATCAGCGTCAAATCTCTGCCTTCCACCATGACGCGCAGCAGCGGCTCTGTGCCGGACGGGCGCACAATGACGCGGCCTTCGCCGTTCAGCGTTGCGGTTGCCTGCTGAATAGCCTTCTTCACCTTCGGGTCGGTGTGGAACGCCAGCTTGCCCTCCGGCGAGACCTTGATATTCACCATCGTCTGCGGGTAACGCTCCATGACGGTCTTGAGGGAAGAAAGCTTTGCTTCGCGCTGCTTTAAGATGCTCAAAAGCTGCGCCGCCGTCAGCTGGCCGTCGCCGGTCGTTGCGAAATCGCGGAAAATGACGTGGCCGCTCTGCTCGCCGCCAAAGCTGTAGTTTTCAAGCAGCATTTCTTCCAGCACGTAACGATCGCCGACCTTCGTCGCTTCAAAGTGGATGCCGTTTGCTTCGCAGCACTTTACAAAGCCGAGGTTCGTCATGATGGTGCCGACGATGCAGTCCTTATTCAGCTTACCGCGGCTCTTCATATCGAGGCCGCAGATTGCCATGATGAAGTCGCCGTCGATGACTTCGCCGTTTTCGTCCACGGCAAGGCAGCGGTCGGCGTCGCCGTCAAACGCGATGCCCGCGTCGACCTTATGCGTCTTCACATATTCCACGAGCGATTCCATATGGGTGGAACCGCAGTTATCGTTGATGTTCGTGCCGTTCGGCTCATCATGCAGCATGTGCACCTTGGCGCCGAGCTCCGTAAACAGTGTTTCCGCCGTCATCGCGGAGGAGCCGTTCGCGCAGTCGAGCGCGATTTCAAGACCTGTCAGCGAGAAGTGCACCGTGGACTTCACGTGATCGATGTAATCGCGCAGCGCGTTCGGCGCATACGACACCGTGCCGAGGTCGCTGTCTGCGGGCAGCGGCGGCAGAGCCGCTTCGCCGAGAATCAGAGACTCAATGCGCTCCTCAAGGTCGTCCGGCAGCTTGTAGCCGTCGCCGCTGAAAATTTTAATGCCGTTATACTCGTAAGAGTTGTGTGATGCAGAGATCATCACACCGGCGTCTGCCTTGTATTTTTCCACAAGGTACGCCACGGCCGGGGTAGGCACAACGCCCAGCAGAACGACCGATGCGCCTACGCTGCACAGGCCGGCTGCCATGGCGTTTTCCAGCATGTCGCTCGAAAGACGGGTATCCTTGCCGATGATGACGCGCGGGTGGCGGTTTGATTTGTTGATGAGCACGGCAGCGGCCGCACGGCCAAGCTTCATTGCAAGCTCGCAGGTAAGGTCATGGTTCGCGACACCGCGAACACCGTCTGTACCGAATAATCTTCCCATAATCGTATGCTCCTTTTTATGTCAAAAATTTTAAGGGGTGACTTTTTTGATTCTTTTCAACCTGTTCCCCCGCATGCCGATTGCATGTGTTCCCAAAAGAGTGTCATACGTCGAATCTCGGGTTATCGTCCGCAACGGTTCCCGGCGGCGTAAGTCCGAGGTGCAAGTAAGCCGCGCGTGTGGCACAGCGGCCGCGCGGGGTACGCTGCAAAAAGCCGATCTGCATCAGATACGGCTCCACAACGTCTTCGATCGTCACGGCTTCCTCGCCAATGGCCGCCGCCAGCGTTTCCACACCCACGGGGCCGCCGTTATAATACTGGATAATCGCGTTCAGCATGCGTCTGTCGCCGGAATCGAGTCCAAGCTCGTCAATCTCGAGGCGGTCAAGCGCAATCTTCGCCGTGCTGTATGTGATGACGCCGTCGCTCATGATCTGCGCAAAGTCGCGCACGCGCTTTAACATGCGGTTTGCGATACGCGGCGTACCGCGCGAGCGCGAGGCAATCTCCAGCGCACCGTCCGCTTCAATGTCAATACCTAAAATGCCAGCGCTGCGGGTAACGATTTTCGCAAGCTCCTTCGGCTCGTAGAGCTCCAAACGCAGCACCACGCCGAAACGGTCGCGCAGCGGCGCAGAAAGCTGACCGGCTCTCGTCGTTGCACCGACAAGCGTAAAGCGCGGCAGCGGCAGATGATAGGACGCCGCCATTTGCCCCTTGCCTGTAATAATGTCGAGCGCAAAGTCCTCCATGGCGGGGTACAAGATCTCCTCCACACTGCGCGGCAGACGGTGAATCTCATCGATGAACAGCACGTCGCCGGGGTTCAGATTCGTCAATAATGCGGCGAGGTCGCCCGGCTTTTCGATAGCCGGGCCGCTCGTGATGCGCAGATTGACACCGAGCTCGTTTGCAATGATGCCCGCAAGCGTCGTTTTGCCGAGACCCGGCGGGCCGTAGAGCAAAACGTGGTCAAGCGATTCTTTTCTCTGCTTTGCCGCCTGAATGAACACCTCTAAGTTTTCTTTTACCTTTTCCTGGCCCACATAGTCCGCAAAGGTACGCGGGCGCAGCGGGTTTTCCACCTCCGCGTCCTCCGGCACATACTCCGGCGCAATGACGCGGTTTTCAAAATCCATTTCGTTGTCTCTGTCAAACGTCACGCGAAAAGCACTCTCCTTTCAGCGTGTATTAAAAGCGGCTTGCCATACTCTTTAAAGCGCCGCGAATAAGTTCTTCCGTAGAGAGGGAGCCGTCCAGCTTCGCCACGGCCTGCGCGGCTTCGGACTGTGTATAACCGAGCACAATAAGCGCCTGTACGGCCTGCTCGGCGTTCTGAGACGCAGAAACAATGCCCGCGTCGTCCGTGCCGGTCAGTTCCAGCGTGCCGCC
>OLNY01002592.1_pt1 | contig 12424 bp, 10 predicted proteins | sample 1671981 | NCBI WGS metagenome assembly OLNY01 (sample SAMEA3136632, study PRJEB25190) | human gut metagenome | biome: human gut; feature: human-associated habitat; material: faeces | place: Austria | collected 2013 | reverse complement strand
CTATTGTATTTCCTTGGGCTGAGAAGAGCAATGTTCATATAACTTAACAGATCGATTATTAAATTAAGGAGGATTTTATGAAAAAGTATTTTTGTAAAACTGCAGAAGATACATTAAAGGAGTTTAATGTATCAAAAGAAGGATTAAGTAATGAACAAGCAAAGAAGAATTTAGATTCATATGGGTTTAATGAATTGAATCAAAAAAAGAAAAAAAGTATACTTCAAGTATTCTTCAGTCAATTTAAGGATTTATTAATATTTATTTTAATTGCAGCAGGAATAATTTCTATGCTAAGTAACAATGTAGAAAGTACTATTGTTATATTTACTGTAATAATTTTAAATGCCATATTAGGTACAGTTCAACATTTTAAGGCAGAACAATCTTTAGATTCATTAAAGGCTTTATCAGCACCATGTGCAAAGGTAATAAGAAATGGTAAGAAGATAGAAATTCAATCAAGAGATGTGGTTCCAGGTGATATTTTGGTTTTAGAAGCTGGGGATTTAATAATTGCTGATGGTAGGGTAATTGAAAGTTATTCTTTACAAGTAAATGAAAGCTCACTTACAGGAGAATCTTTAAGTGTAGATAAAATAATTGATAAAATAGATAGTGAAGAAGTAGCATTGGGAGACCAAAAAAATATGGTATTCTCTGGTTCGTTAGTAACTTATGGTAGAGCTTTAGTAGCAGTTACAAGTACAGGAATGAAAACTGAAATAGGTAAAATAGCTACTCTTATGGAAGAAACTCAAGAAAAGAAAACTCCACTCCAAGTTAGCTTAGACGATTTTAGTAAAAAACTTGCTATTATAATATTAGCTATATGTGCAATTGTATTTGGATTATCTTTATATAGAAATATGCCAGTCCTTGATTCATTGATGTTTGCTGTTGCTTTAGCAGTTGCTGCTATTCCAGAGGCTTTAAGTTCTATAGTTACTATTGTTTTAGCATTAGGAACTCAAAAGATGGCTAAAGAAAATGCAATAATTAAAAAGCTTAGAGCAGTTGAAGGCTTAGGTTCAGTTTCTATAATATGTTCAGATAAAACAGGTACTTTAACTCAAAATAAAATGACTGTTAGAAAAATATATGTTGATGGTAAATTAATTAATGGTTGTGAAGTTTCATTAAATAATAAGGTTCAAGAATATTTAATTAAAAATTCTATTTTATGTAATGATTCAACATCAATGGATGGAAAAGAAATTGGAGATCCAACAGAAGTTGCATTAGTAAATTTAGGACACGATATTTTAATAAATGAATTAGAATTAAGAAATGAATATAAGAGATTAGCTGAGATTCCATTTGATTCTGATAGAAAACTAATGAGTACATTGCATAAAATTGATAATAAAAATGTAATGTTTACTAAAGGCGCTTTAGATGTTATTTTAGATAGAGTTAAATTTATAATGACTTCAGAGGGTGTTAGAGAATTAACTGATAGTGATAAATCAGAAATATTAGATGTTAATAGAAGGTTATCAGAGTCTGGGTTAAGAGTATTATCATTTGCATATAAAGAATTAGATGAGATTAAAGAATTAACATTAGATGATGAATATAGCTATACTTTTATAGGGTTAATTTCAATGATTGATCCACCAAGAGAAGAAAGTAAACAAGCTGTTGAGGATTGTATAATGGCTGGTATAAAACCAATAATGATTACTGGTGATCACAAGATAACAGCATCAGCAATAGCTAAAGAAATTGGAATACTAAGGGATGGAGATAGGGCAATCGAAGGATTAGAAATAGATAAAATGTCAGATGAGGAACTAAAGGAAAATATCGAACATATATCTGTTTATGCGAGAGTATCTCCAGAGCATAAAATTAGAATAGTAAGAGCATGGCAGGAAAAGGGACAAATAGTTGCTATGACAGGTGATGGTGTAAATGATGCTCCAGCATTAAAGCAAGCAGACATAGGTATAGCAATGGGAATAACAGGTACAGAAGTTTCTAAGGATGCAGCTTCAGTAATTTTAACAGATGATAACTTTGCAACAATAGTAAAATCTGTATCTAATGGTAGGAGTATTTATAGCAATATAAAAAATTCTATAAAATTCTTATTATCAGGTAATACTTCAGGAATAATAGCAGTACTATACTCTTCAATTATGGCATTACCAATGCCTTTTGCAGCAGTACATTTACTATTTATAAATCTTTTAACAGATAGTTTACCTGCTATAGCCATAGGTATGGAAGAATCTAATAGGGATTTATTAAAGGATAAACCAAGAAGTAAAAATGAATCTATTTTAAATAAGAATTTTTTATTTGGATTAGGATTAGAAGGATTATTAATTGGTATGTTTACTATAATTGCTTTTTATGCAGGAAATCCAATGAAAACTCCTTTAACAGCTTCAACTATGGCCTTTGCAACACTTTGTTTAGCTAGATTATTTCATGGGTTTAACTGTAGAGGTAAAGGATCAATATTTAAACTAGGTGTATTTTCTAATAAGTATGTTTGGTATGCTTTTGGAATAGGTTTAGTATTGTTAAATGCTGTTTTATTTGTACCATTTCTTCAAGGATTATTTGAAGTAGAAAACTTAATGTTAAGTCAATATGTGACAATATATATATTAGCATTTATACCAACTTTAATAATTCAATTTATTAAAATTATAAATGAAGTAATAGAAAATAGAAAAGTAAAAAAGAATCCTTCAGGTAAGTTTGAAAATAATTTAAAAAATATAGCATAATTATTTAAAATAATAATCAACCGTCTAGATTAACAATTTATATAAAAATAATCTAGACGGTTTTATTATTAAAAATAAAAAAATATTTGGAAAAATAATGTTGACCAATTTAGTATGATAAGCATATAATAACAATATAACATATGAACAATTATTCATATGTTCACAGAAGAAAAATTTAAATATAATTATAATGATAAATGCAAATGATATTTATAAGAGGAGTGGATAGGATATGGAAAATAATAATGATAATAAAGTAGAAAGATGTGCCTGTAACGTAATACATGGAGATATAGTAGCCAAAGTTAAAGATAGTTTGCCACAAGAAGAAACATTATATGATTTAGCAGAGTTATTTAAAGTTTTTGGAGATAGTACAAGAATAAAAATACTTTGTGCATTATTTGAAGAAGAGATGTGTGTATGTGATTTGTCAGCATTATTGAATGTTAGTCAATCAGCCATATCTCATCAATTAAGAGTTTTAAAATCAGCAAGACTTGTTAGATTTAGGAGAGATGGAAAGATAATCTATTATTCTCTAGATGATGAACATATTAAGCATATATTTGATGAAGGGTTAAAACATATCACTGAATAGATATGACTAAAAAATAAATAGGAGGATAGGTATGGAAATTAAATTAGTTCTAGATGGATTAAATTGTGCTAATTGTGCTAACAAAATAGAAAGTAAGGTCAATAAAATAAACGGAGTTAAAGAAGCAACTGTTAATTTTTCAACATCTATATTAACTGTAGAAGCTCATGAAGAAAATTTGAAGGAAGAAATAATAAAAGAAATAAAATCAATAGTAAAAAAACTAGAGCCACATGTAAATGTTGAGGAAAAGGTAGAAGGCAAAAAAATGAATATCAATCAAGATATATGTAAGAGCAGTTGTTGTTCTACTAGTCATTCATCTCATAATGAAAATTCTTATAGTCATGAACATGGTCATAGTCATGAAATTAAAGAAAATAATGAAAGTGTACTAGGGTATATAAAAGATAATCTAATGTTAATAATAGGAGCTGTTATTTATATTATTGCATTACTTTATAAAGGTAATGAAAATTTACTATCTGTATTATTATTTGTAGCGAGTTATTTAGTTATTGGTGGAGAAGTTATTTGGATTGCAATAAAGAATATTTCTAGAGGGGAAATATTTGATGAAAATTTCTTAATGAGTATTGCCACATTGGGAGCCTTCTTTATTGGTGAATATCCAGAGGCAGTTGCAGTTATGCTATTTTATCAGATAGGAGAAATGTTCCAAGGATATGCTGTAAGTAAATCAAGAAAATCTATATCATCTCTTATGAATATAAGAGCAGATTATGCTAATGTTTTAAGAAATGGTGAAGAGGCAAAAGTAGATCCACAAAATGTATCTATAGATGAGGTTATTATTATTAAACCAGGTGAAAGGATTCCGCTAGATGGTATTGTTTTAGATGGAACAAGCTTTATAGATACTTCTGCGTTAACAGGGGAATCAGTACCACGTGAAATTACAGTTGGTGATGAGATACTATCAGGTGCAATAAATAATAATGGTGTTTTAAAAGTTAAGGTAAATAAGGAATTTGGAGAATCAACTGTTTCTAGAATATTAGAATTAGTTGAAAATGCTTCGAATAAGAAGGCACCAACAGAAAAATTTATAACTAAGTTCTCAAAAGTATATACACCTATAGTTGTTGTAATTGCAATATTAGTTGCAGTAATACCACCGTTAGTTATTTCAGGAGAAACTTTTTCTGTATGGATATATAGAGCATTATCATTACTAGTTGTTTCTTGTCCATGTGCATTGGTAGTTTCAATTCCATTAGGATTCTTTTCAGGAATTGGAGCAGCTTCTAAAAAAGGTATATTAGTTAAAGGAGGAAATTATTTAGAGGCTCTTAAGGATAGTGAAATAGTAGTATTTGATAAAACAGGTACTTTAACAAAGGGTGTATTTAATGTAACTGAAATAAATCCTAAAAATATAAGCAAAGAAGAATTATTAGAAATCACAGCTATGGGTGAGTCACATTCAAATCATCCAATTGCAATTTCAATAGCAAAAGCATATGGAAAAGAAATAAATAAGGAAGAAATAAAAGATTATAAGGAAATTTCAGGTCATGGAATAGAAGTTACTATAAATGATAATGATGTATTACTTGGTAATGTTAAATTAATGAAGGTTAATAATATAGAATTCGATGAAATAGATTCTATAGGGACAATAGTTTATGTTGCTATTAATGGACAGTATAAAGGTAATATAGTTATTTCAGATGAGATAAAAGAAAATGTAGATATAGCATTACGTGAGTTAAAGAATGTTGGAATAAAGAAAACTGTAATGCTTACAGGAGATAATAAGAGAGTTGCAGAAAAAGTAGCAAAATCAATAGGAATTGATGAAGTATATTCAGAGCTTTTACCAGGAGATAAGGTAAGTAAAGTAGAAGAAATATTAGATAAAAATAATCAAAAAGGAAAAGTCCTATTTGTTGGTGATGGAATAAATGATGCTCCTGTTTTAGCAAGAGCTGATATAGGTGTAGCTATGGGAGGTATAGGTTCAGATGCTGCTATAGAAGCAGCTGATGTTGTTTTAATGAAGGATAAAGTTGAAGCAATAGCAGAAGCTATAAGGGTATCAAGAAGAACTAATAAAATACTATGGCAAAATATTATATTTTCATTAGGAGTTAAGATTATAGTAATGATATTAGTTGTATTAGGTTTAACAAATATGTGGGCTGCTGTTTTTGCTGATGTAGGAGTAACATTAATAGCTGTTTTAAATTCAATGAGAATAATTCGATAAATATTGACAAAGAATATTACCTTGATTATAATAAAATAAGTCGAGAACATTTTAGGCGTAAGGGCGTAGCATACAAGATCATTTTGACTCTTGTAGATAGGTCAGATAGTCCATAATATCTGACTTTGCTTCTATAATGAGACTTATGTATAACTGATCTGCTAAGTTATACATAAGTCTCTATTTTTTAAAATAAAAAAAGCAAAAGCTAATCTTTAAAAGAATTTCATATATAAAAATTAATAAAATTAAATAAAATAGTAAAAACTAAATTTGAATATTTTAATAAAAATATCTTACTTATATATTAAAATATAGATAAAAAATTAAAAGTATGTTATTATATTATCAAAGTTGGATTGGAATAGGAATATTATTGAAGTGTATTAAGGAGATTCATATACTATGGAGAAAAAGAAAAGTGTTTCTATGGCAGTAATTAAAAGATTACCAAAATACCATAGATATTTGAAAGAGCTGATGAGAAATGATGTAGATAGAATTTCATCTAAAGAATTAGGGGAAAAAATCGGATTTACAGCTTCTCAAATAAGACAAGATTTAAATAATTTTGGAGATTTTGGACAACAAGGATACGGATATAATGTAAAAGAATTATATAAACAAATAAGTTTAATTTTAGGATTAGATAAAGATTATACTGGAATAATAATTGGAGCAGGTAACTTAGGGCAGGCTATTGCTAATTACAATAGATTTTCGGAATTAGGTTTATCTATTGAATGTATTTTTGATGCTAATCCAAAGCTTGTAGGAATGAGAATAAGAGATGTTGAAATTAAAGATATAGATACATTAGCTGAGTTTTTACAAGATAATAATATTGATATTGGAATTATATGTGTTCCTAGAATTAACGCACAAAAGGTTTGTGATATGTTAGTTAAGGGTGGAATTAAGGGGCTTTGGAACTTTGCACCTGTAGATTTAGTTGTTCCAGATGATGTTAAAGTAGAAAATGTTCATCTTTCAGAAAGTTTATTAACTTTAGTATATTTAATGAAAGATAGTTAAAATAAGCTGTTGCATTTGCAACAGCTATTTTTATTTTATAATGTTAATAACTCAACAATCAAAAAGAAGGGCGAAAAAAAGGAAAAAAGAAAACGTATTCGAAGAAATACATTGAAAAATTGTAATTTATATACTAATTAAGAAAATATTAATTGCAAATGATAAATTTAGATATTATAATTATAAGTGGGTTGTGATTATTCAGAATCTTCTAACCAAAGAAGAAGGAATAAGAGAGTTTTTTTTAAGGTTCTTTGTTAATTATCTAACAATAAAATGGGTATTTATGAGATTAATTGGTATATAAAGGGAGGAATTTTAATGGAAATCAAAAATGTTATTTTAGAAGAAGAGTTAAAAAATGTAACTCTTGAAAAAGATGGGAATTTAGCGATTATAACAATAAATAGGCCAAAGGCATTAAATGCTTTAAATTCAGAAACTTTAAGGGAGTTAGATATAGCTATTACAAACATTGAAAATGATAGCAATGTTTATTGTGTAATACTTACAGGTTCTGGAGAAAAATCTTTTGTTGCTGGAGCTGATATAGCAGAAATGAAAGATTTAGACTCTAAGGCTGGAGAAGAATTTGGACTTTTAGGTAATAAAGTATTTAGAAGATTAGAAAATTTAGACAAGCCTGTTATAGCAGCTATTTCTGGATTTGCTTTAGGTGGGGGATGTGAGCTTGCAATGGCATGTGATATAAGAATTGCATCAGAAAAGGCAAAATTTGCTCAACCAGAAGCTGGACTTGGAATTACACCAGGATTTGGTGGAACTCAAAGATTACCTAGAATAGTTGGATTAGGTAAGGCTAAAGAATTAATTTATACTTGCTCAATGGTTAATGCTGAAGAAGCTTTAAGAATTGGATTAGTTAATAAGGTTGTTCCATTAGAAAATTTAATGGAAGAAGCAAGAAAAATGGCATCTACTATTTGTGCTAATGCTCCAATAGCAGTTAAGCTTTGTAAGGATGCTATAAATAGAGGAATGCAAGTAGATATAGATAAAGCAATAGAAGTTGAAGCAGAGGATTTTGGAAAGTGCTTTGATTCAGAGGATCAAGTTGAAGGAATGACTGCTTTCTTAGAAAGAAGAGCAAAAAACTTTAAAAATAAGTAAAATAGTTTATTTAATAAATTTTAAATATATAAATAGAGTGTGTTTTACATAAGTTAAGCTCTAAATTATTAATTTAGTTAGCAAAACTTGCATCGATGATTAAAAATTAAAAGATGTTTTCTAATTAGGAATTGTAATTATACACATAAAAGAGGGTATTGCAGGGAGGTAAAAAGCAATGAATTTTGGATTAACTAGAGAACAAGAGTTAGTAAGACAAATGGTTAGAGAATTTGCAGTTAATGAAGTAAAACCAATAGCTGCTGAAATTGATGAAACAGAAAGATTTCCAATGGAAAATGTAAAGAAAATGGCAGAGCTAGGCATGATGGGTATTCCATTCCCTAAGGAATTAGGAGGTGCTGGAGGCGATGTATTATCATATATCATCACAGTTGAAGAATTATCAAAAGCTTGTGGAACACATGGGGTTATAGTTTCAGCTCATACTTCACTTTGTGCTTCATTAATTTATGAAAATGGAACACCAGCTCAAAAGGAAAAATACTTAGTACCACTTGCAAAAGGTGAAAAAATCGGTGCTTTCGGTTTAACTGAACCAGGTGCAGGAACTGATGCTGCAGGGCAACAAACTACAGCAGTTTTAGATGGAGATAATTATATTTTAAATGGTTCTAAAATATTCATCACTAATGGTGGTGTTGCAGATACTTTCATAGTATTTGCTATGACTGATAAATCACAAGGAACTAGAGGAATATCAGCTTTCATAGTTGAAAAAGATTTCCCAGGATTCTCAATTGGTAAGAAAGAAGATAAGTTAGGAATTAGAGCTTCTTCTACAACAGAGCTTATATTTGAAAACTGTGTAGTACCAAAGGAAAACTTAATTGGTAAAGAAGGTAAGGGATTTGGTATAGCAATGAAAACTCTTGACGGGGGAAGAATTGGTATAGCTGCTCAAGCTTTAGGTATCGCAGAAGGAGCTTATGAAGAAGCTGTTAAATACATGAAAGAAAGAAAACAATTTGGTAGACCATTATCAGCATTCCAAGGATTACAATGGATGATAGCCGATATGGAAACTAAAATTGAAGCTGCAAAATTATTAGTATATAAAGCAGCATGGTTAAAGCAAAACAAAATGCCATATTCAGTAGATGCTGCTAAGGCTAAGTTATTTGCTGCTGAAGTTGCTATGGATGTAACAACTAAGGCAGTTCAAATCCACGGTGGATATGGATATACTAAGGAATATCCAGTTGAAAGAATGATGAGAGATGCTAAGATAACTGAAATCTATGAAGGAACTTCAGAAGTTCAAAAGATGGTTATCGCAGGCGCAGCATTAAGATAATATAGGAGGCTATAAAAGATGAAGATAGTAGTTTGTTTAAAACAAGTACCAGATACAACAGCTGTAAAAATAGATCCAAAAACAGGAACTCTAATAAGAGATGGTGTTCCTTCAATCATAAATCCAGAAGATAAGCACGCTTTAGAAGCAGCATTACAATTAAAAGATAATTATGGGGCATACGTGACTGTAATCAGCATGGGACCTCCTCAAGCTAAAAATGCATTAAGAGAAGCATTATGTATGGGAGCTGATGAAGCTATCCTTTTAACAGATAGAGCATTTGGAGGAGCTGATACTTTAGCTACTTCAAAGACAATTGCAGCAGCAATTAAAAATTTAGAATACGATATAATCTTTGGTGGAAGACAAGCTATCGATGGAGATACTGCACAAGTTGGTCCAGAAATAGCTGAACATTTAAATGTACCACAAGTAACTTATGTACAAGGTGTAGAAGTTACTGAAGATGGTTTAGTAGTTAATAGAGCATTAGAAGATGGATATGAATTAATTAAAGTTCAAACTCCAGTACTTTTAACTGCTATTGAAGAATTAAATCACCCAAGATATATGAATGTTCAATATATCTTCGATACTGCAGAAAAAGAAGTTAAAGTTATGACTGCAGCAGATCTTGATGTACCAGTTGAAGAATTAGGATTAAAAGGTTCTCCAACTAAGGTTAAGAAATCTATGACTAAAGAAGCTAAGGGCGCAGGAGAAATCGTTAAGGATTCAGCTCCAGAAGCAGTAGCATATGTATTAGGAAAATTAAAAGAAAAGCACTACATCTAGGATAATAGGAGGGAATTTGGAGATGAATATATCAGAATATAATGGCGTTTGGGTATTCGCTGAACAAAGAAATGGTGAATTACAAAAGGTTTCATTAGAAATATTAGGAGAAGGTAGAAGGTTAGCAGATGAATTAGGTGTTAATTTAACTGCAGTTTTATTAGGGAATAATGTAGCTTGTTTAGCAGATATTTTAGGTGAGCATGGTGCTGATGAAGTATTAGTAGCTGAACATGAAGAATTAGAAAACTATACTACAGATGGTTATACAAAGGTTATTTGTGACTTAGCAAATGAAAGAAAGCCAGGAATATTATTTATAGGAGCTACTTTCATTGGTAGAGATTTAGGACCTAGAGTTGCTGCTAGACTTTCAACTGGATTAACAGCTGACTGTACATCTTTAGAAGTAGATGTTACTAACGGTGATTTACTTGCAACAAGACCAGCTTTTGGTGGTAACTTGATGGCAACAATTGCTTGTCCAAACCACAGACCACAAATGGCTACAGTAAGACCAGGGGTATTCTCAAAACTTACTGAAAAGAAGGAAAACTTTAATATAGAAAATGTTACTGTTAATTTAGAAGCATCAGATATTAGAACTACTGTATTAGAAGTAGTTAAAGCTAATAAGGATATCGTTGATATTGGAGAAGCTAAAGTTATAGTTGCTGGTGGTAGAGGAGTAGGAAGTAAAGAAAACTTCGCTATGCTACAAGAATTAGCAACAACTTTAGGTGGAGTTGTTGGGGCATCAAGAGGTGCTGTAGATAAGGGATGGATAGAAAGAGATTACCAAGTTGGACAAACTGGTAAGACAGTAAGACCAACAATATATGTTGCTTGTGGTATTTCAGGAGCAATTCAACACGTTGCAGGTATGCAAGAGTCAGATATGATAATTGCTATTAATAAAGATGAAGCAGCTCCGATTATGAAGGTTGCTGATTATGCAATAGTTGGTGATATAAATAAGGTAATTCCAGAAATGATAAGCAAATTAAAAGAAAGTATTGATGTTGAAGAAGTCTTAACTTGTAAATTATAATACTAATTTTTTAAAAAATCCATATATTAGTTATACTTATAAACTATATAATATTAAGTAATTTGTACATGTTAACTTTAAAGTATAAATGGCCATTATACTTTATAAATAAATATAAAATTATACAGCCTAGGAGTTTAATTTTATATATAATGTGGACAAAATGTTATTAAGTTTTTTATTTGTGTGTATAAATTTTGAGAATTAAAATAAATAAGTTTAAAACTAAAATTATTAGTTAAAGTTTTAAGATATGTTCTGACTTCTAATTTATAATGAGTAGATTGGAAATATTAATTTTAGTTTTTCACTAAATAAAGGGGAGAGTTTATAATGGAAAAGATTTTTGTTTTAGGTGCTGGAACTATGGGTGCTGGAATAGTTCAAGCTTTTGCTCAAAAAGGTTATGAGGTTATTGTTAGAGATATTAAAGATGAATTTGTTGAAAGAGGAATTGCTGGAATCAATAAGAATTTATCTAAATTAGTAGCTAAGGGAAAAATGACTGAGGAAACTAAGGAAGATATTCTTTCTAGAATCTCAGGAACTACTGATATGAACTTAGCTGAAGAGTGTGACTTAGTTGTTGAAGCTGCAATTGAAAATATGAAAATTAAAAAAGAAATATTCGCTGAGTTAGATAGAATCTGTAAGCCAGAAACTATTTTAGCTTCAAATACATCTTCTTTATCAATTACTGAAGTTGCTTCAGCTACTGGTAGACCAGATAAGGTTATAGGAATGCATTTCTTTAATCCAGCTCCAGTTATGAAGTTAGTTGAAATTATCAGAGGTATGGCTACTTCTCAAGAAACTTTTGATGCTGTTAAGGAATTATCACTAGCAATAGGAAAAGAGCCAGTAGAAGTTGCTGAAGCTCCAGGATTTGTAGTAAACAGAATACTTATCCCAATGATTAATGAAGCTTCATTTATCCTTCAAGAAGGAATAGCATCAGTGGAAGACATAGATACAGCTATGAAATTTGGTGCAAATCATCCAATGGGGCCTTTAGCTTTAGGTGACTTAATTGGATTAGATGTTTGTTTAGCTATAATGGATGTTTTATATAATGAAACAGGAGATACTAAATACAGAGCTAGTAGTACTTTAAGAAAATATGTTAGAGCTGGATGGTTAGGTAGAAAGTCTGGAAGAGGATTCTACAACTATAACGCTTAATGTTAAAATAAATTTAGAAATAGAAAATTAATAAAATGAACTTTAAATATTTCTAGAGGGATAGAGATATTTATATAAATATGCTGTTATAAAAAAATCATAGATTTATATATTTAAAAAGAATAAAATAAAGAATACGCTTTAATTTAACTTTAAAAGGTAGCTATCGACGGGTAGTTACCTTTTATTGTTGTGCGCCCAGCATGGGTAACAACTTGACGGTGAAAGTCCGTTGTGGGCTTGGTAGTGGGAACCACTAGCTAATGACAAGGGTGTCCATCGTGAGGTGGAATCTGAAGGAAGTCGGAGGCAAAATCTCGGTCTGAGG
>OLNY01002591.1_pt1 | contig 12425 bp, 10 predicted proteins | sample 1671981 | NCBI WGS metagenome assembly OLNY01 (sample SAMEA3136632, study PRJEB25190) | human gut metagenome | biome: human gut; feature: human-associated habitat; material: faeces | place: Austria | collected 2013 | reverse complement strand
AGGGCTACGTGACGCTCGCGAACGTGAATTCGGGCAAGGTCCTGGACGTGGCGGGCGGTTCCGCGAGGAACGGCGCGAACGCGTTGCAGTACTCGTCGAACGGCGGCCGCAACCAGAAGTGGGTCGCGGTCCGGTCCGGCTCGTCGTACCGTCTGGTGTCCGCGCTGTCGCAGTCGCTGGTCCTGGACGTGGCGGGCTGGTCCACGAAGAACGGCGCGAACGTGGACGTGTGGACGTCGAACGGCGGCGCGAACCAGCAGTGGAAGTTCGCTAATGCCGTTTCCAAGAAGCCCATGACCGTGTGGTACAGGCCGGATTCCTCGTGGAAGAAGACGGAGTTGTATTACCGTACGTTCGTGGGTGGTGAGTCGCTCTCCTCCGTGGCCATGGAGAAGGCGTGCGGCGGCTGGTACAAGGCAGTCGTGCCCGACTCCAAGGGCGGCAAGGTGCGCCTGGCGTTCACGGACGGCTCGAAGTGGGACAATGGCGGCTACTACGCGACGGGTGACTCGGCCGCGGTCGCCGGCGGGCAGGTCATCGCTGACGTGACGCCCAACTGCGTGGCCACGGCCAAGCAGTAACCCGGAAAACAATCGGCTGGGGCCCGGTTCCATACTCCAACGGAACCGGGCCCCAGCCGTCCTCATGACGAAAACAAGACATATCCGTAACTTTTCTCAATCATGCTATGGAAAAAGCAGGATAAGCAGCATGCAATAAAAATTCCAAGCAAAATATTAGTTACTTTTACATCAGCGCATTTTGCGTCTCATTCAAGAAAATGCATTTTTTTGTATATATTTACTATCAGTTTTTTATAGTTAACTAATTATGTAGAGTTTTTAGAAATTTTGTGACAAATGGAAAAATAGCGATGTGTATTAGATCTATTCACCCCCGTCTATGGGAAATGAAATACTTAAAAGCGTTCTGCAAGGATAGAAGAGGGTAAATGGCGAGCAATACTAATAGAAAGTGCTTACATGCCAGTAGCGGCTTTTATTTAGCAAATGCAATAGATCAGAAGCCGATTCGCGTGGCTCAGGTTGTCGGCAAGATGGTCGGCGGCGGTGTTGAATCCGTAGTGATGAACTACTATCGGCATATCGACCGCAGCAAAGTACAGTTTGATTTCCTGGTTGATGAGGATTCCACGTATGTTCCTGAAGAGGAAATCACTGCTTTGGGTGGTCGCGTGTTTCGTATACCACCGTACCAGCATCCGATTCGCTACCGTCGTGAGCTGATTTGTCTGATGCGCGAACAGCAGTGGCCGATTGTGCACAGTAACATCAACACGCTGAGCGTATTCCCATTGTCGGCAGCGAAGAAAGTTGGAGTGCCTATTCGCATCGCGCATTCTCATTCGACCATGGGCAAAGGTGAGTTTGCAAAGAATGCAATGAAGCTTATGTTGCGTCCGTTCGCCAATGTGTATCCGACAGTCCGTTTTGCGTGTAGCCACTATGCAGGAGAATGGTTGTTCGGGAAAAATGCGGATTTTACTGTAATTCCCAATGGCATTGAATTGGATAAATTCCAGTTTGATCCTGTGATTCGTCAAGAAACTCGCAAAGAACTCGGTATTGCGGATGATACGTTTCTGATTGGTCATGTTGGTCGTTTCATGCCGCAGAAGAACCAGGCATTCCTAGTTGATGTACTTGCGGATTTGCTTCCTAAACGATCTAATACCATGCTTGCCTTCGTCGGTGATGGTCCGGACAGGCTAGCCGTCCAACAACATGCCGTAGAACTCGGTATCGCTGATCATGTGCTGTTCCTCGGTCAACGCTCCGACGTGAACCGCCTGTATCAGGCGTTCGATGTATTCTGCCTCCCCAGCCTTTATGAGGGTTTGGGGATGGTAGCTGTAGAGGCTCAAGTCGCAGGTTTGCCTTGCTTGCTGGGGGACGCTGTTCCTTTGGAAGCAGATGTGACCACTCAATCGCATTTCCTGCAGATTGCCGATGTGAAGCCTTGGTCTGAAGCTTTATCGAATTTGCCTGTCTCGGATTATTCCGACCAAGTTGATGTAACAAGTACATCTAAATTTATACCCATAGACTCGCATGAAGAATGGAGTTCTTCTATATCGGCATTGGGACCGGGGACACGGATCGGTTCTTCCGAGAAAGTGTTCTCTGACTATGATATTTCTGTGAATGCTCGAAAACTGGCTTCAATGTATTTGAAACTTTTTGAGAAGAAATGAAAAGCAAAATGGATCCGCTAGTTTCAGTTGTCATACCTGTATATAACGTTGAGTCTTATCTACATGAATGTGTGAAAAGTGTGGTCGAACAGACTTACACGAATATTGAAATTATTCTTGTGGATGATGGTTCGACTGATAATTCAGGAACGTTATGTGATGAATTTGCTTTGTCGGATTCAAGAATATGTGTTTTCCATAAGAAGAATGGTGGACTGTCTGACGCTCGGAATTACGGCATTCGCCGATCCCGTGGAAGTTTGATTTCCTTTATTGACAGTGACGATTATGTATCATCTGATTACATAATGCACCTGTATCAAGCATTGGTTCGAGGAAAAACGGACATTGCAGCCACTTCCATTTGCATTTTCCATGATGGGGAACTTCCTAAACAGGATAAGCATAATACGGCAGTCTTTCATGTGTATGATGCGTGTGATGCCCTTGAAGATATGCTTTATATGAGGCATTTGGAGCCTAACGCTTTCCCGAAAATTTATAAGAGAGAATTGTTCGACACGATTCAGTATCCTGTCGGGAAATTGTATGAGGATATTGCCACTACTGCCAAGCTTATCGATAAGGCTGGCAAGATCGCATATCTGAATGAGAAAGACTATTACTATAGGATTCGTCCGAATAGTATCCAAACAGCGAGTTTTAATCCCAAGAAGCTTGATTTACTTGATCAGCTTAACGTTGTTAAGTCGATTGTGCAGACAACGTATCCGAGTATCATTAATGCTTATTATTCAAAAGAACAGAGCGCATTATTCAATTTGTATATGAATATAAGTCCTGATGATACAAAAGAAATGCTTGGAATAGCAGATGACTTGTGGCATGGAATCAAAAAAAATCGGATTTCAGTTTTAAAGGATAGAGAAGCAAGGCCTGATGCTAGAATCGCTTCTTTGTTGTCCTTCTTGGGTTCAATTCCTTGTAGATGTGTTTATAAGTTGGTAAGAAAATGAAAATATTCTCTAATATAGACAAACGATCTCAAGACCGTTATGTTTGTATACTTCTAATATTGGTTTTGGTCGGGTCTGCATTTCAGAATGTCAAAGTAGTTGGCCCGTTAAATCCAGGGCATTTACTTGCGTTATGCTTTATTCCTTTTTTGCTACCGAAGCTTAAAGAGACAAAATTCCCGCCTGCTGTAATATGCATTTTTACGGCGTACATCCTCTGTGTGTCCTTGTTCGCAAGTTTCAAATGGGGATTAGACACATCTATTATTAATTATCTGTTTGTCTTTTACATTATCTTTGTCATTGTCAATTTGGGAAGAAATATCTCATTTGAATCATATAAGAAAGTATTCCAATTAGCTGGAATACTTTCTTTTGCAATTGTTATATTAAATGCGATTCACTATAAAGATGCCATATTAAGATATTTTTCATCTGGATATTACGTAAACCATCCGTACTATCCAACAATATATGGAGGTGGTGCCAACCTTGAAGCATCATGGCCCAGCATATATGGTGTTTTTTTCATGGATAATCCTTACGGTATTATATATCTCGTTTTATCTTTCATATTTGCCTCTATTCAGGTTAGTAGAGCTGGTATTATTATCTCGTTAATTTGTTTGGTTATATATGCATATAAACGGTTACGGGAATCAAAAAATCCTTTTTTGATTTTATTTTTGATATTTGTTGTTCTTTCCCTTGGCTCTTTTTATGCGCTAAGACTTGGAATATTCCAACCAATTTTAGATCGTTTCTTTAAGAACCAAGAAGATAGGGGTGCCGCGGGGCGTATCGGTATTTACGACAATGCGCTTCCTTTTCTTTCTAGTCATCCTTTTGGTGTTGGTTTGGGGAATGCAGTTTCTGCAGTGAATAAAGTAGCTGCGAATACAGTGGGGATGGAGCCGATAGTAGATGACAATTTACATAATCTATTCCTCCAGATGACCGTTGAAACTGGTGTGTTTGGCGGGGTGTTTTATGCATGTTTGGTTGCTTTCCTGTGTTTTAATTGTATCTTCAAACATAAATTCGCCAATCCTTTTGAAAACTTCCTGCTTGCTTTCTTTGCTTTATCGTTGATTCAATTTGAAAAAATAGAAATCTTCCCTGCAATATGCCTTGGTATATTGTTAAGCAAAAAATATTATTCAAACAAGGATTTCGATTTATAATGTTATTCTCTATTATTATTCCTGCCTTTAACGCAGAAAGATATTTACATGATTCTTTGAAATCTATCCGGATGCAGACTTTTACGGATTATGAAACTATAATTGTTGATGATGGATCTACCGATAAGACGGGTGAGATAGCAGATTCTTTTGCTAGGGAAACCTCTCGGACTCATGTGATTCACCAAGAAAACGAAGGTCCTTTGCTTGCTAGAAGAACTGGGCTACAAGCAGCAAGTGGCAAATATGTTGTTTTCTTAGACGCGGATGATTCTTTACGTTCCACGGCTTTGCAGGATATTGCCGATGCAATTCATAAATATAATGTTGATATTGTTTCTTTTAGGTATTCTCGGCAGGATAATTTCTTGACGTCTGATTCACCTTCCCCCTTGCCGGTCGGGATATATAATGGCGAACGATTCGAAGAAGCTAAACTTCATCTCTGCAAAGGACGATTTAATGAGATGTGGGGCAAGGCGATAAGGCTTTCATGTTTTGACTGTACTGCTGATTATTCCAACTATGCAGGGTTGATGCACGGCGAAGATCTTTTACAGCTTCTTCCTGTTTTCGACAGTGCTCATTCTCTTTATAGTTCAGATAAGGTTCTCTATTTTTATAGACCTAATGATTCCGCTAGCACGGCTAGATATAAGTCCAGTCAGCTATCTGATATCAGAAAAGTGAATGCTCGTCTTCTGTCTTTTTCGATGAAATGGGGGAAAGCCTGTTATAAGACGGCATGCAGTGGCGAGGTCATGCAGTATATCAATCTTCTTAAGATTGCTGTTTCATGCCTTTCCTATAGCTCTTTTGGTGATGTGTTTCGTTCGATGCATAAGGCAATGGATGATGAAGGATGCTTGGCGCGTGCTCAGAATTGTCAATTGAGGATTGACAATTCTGTTGTCGTTTTTTGTCTTATGCACAATTTCTGTTATCTTTCTTTTCTTGTTTTGAAAGCAATAAATTCCATTAAGAGATGAAGCATAAGGACTTTTGATGATTAGAACAAAAGCTGATTTATTAGAATACATTCAAGAAGACATGCGTATGCAGCCGCGGTCTTCATCTTTTGTGAAGCGTTATTTGGGTACAAGTGGGGCAGTGGTCCGTTGGAAAAAATGTTTAAGGAAATGTGAGTACCATCACAATATTTCCAAGAATATTTATCACAGATTGGCATATTTTGTTTATCTTTTTATGTTGAAAAGGTATGATCGACGTTTCTGTTCAGAAATCCCTATTAATGTTTTCGGCAAGGGATTATTAATTTGGCATCCAGAAAGGATAATTATTAATCCTGAGTCAAAAGTTGGAGATTACTGTGCGCTTTCGAGCGGTGTTGTTATTGCGCAGGCACATGGAGAATGCCCGACAATCGGGAATCATGTAGAGCTTATGATTGATTCGAAGGTGCTGGGAGGAATTACTGTAGCTGACAATGCAAGAATCGGAGCTTCTGCGTTGGTGCTTAAACCGATAAATGAAGCTGACACAACCTGGGCTGGTGTGCCGGCAAAGAAAATTAACAATCAGGGAACTATTGAAGTGCCGATTCCTGTTTGCACTTATTAGTGCTACGAAGGTGAGACGGATGGAACAGAGGGAAAATCAGCTGGTCAGCGTCATCTTACCAGCATATAATGTGGCGAATTATTTAGATGACTGTTTGGAAAGTATCATTTCCCAGACATATACCAACATGGAGATCATCATCGTTGATGACGGATCAACTGATGATACCGCAAAGAAGGCGGATGATTGGCTTTCCAAAGATGGGCGTATTCGTGTTATCCATCGACAGAATGGTGGTCTTTCGGCGGCAAGAAATACAGGCCTGCACTATGCACAGGGCGAATTTATTATTTTTATTGATCCCGATGATTGTATTGATAAAAATTTGATTTCCAAATGCATGGAATTGTTGAGCGACGGTTCGGTTTCTTTGGTTCATTATGGGTACCGATTAATTAATGAAAACGGAGTATTGTGCGGAAAGAATTTTCCGGATATGCTCACGAATGCTGAGAAACTATTGCTAACAATTTTAAGTGACAAAATTCCAAGTCATTCTTGGCAATTCTTATGCAGGAAAGAACTATATTCTGATATCCGTTTCCCTGAAGGGCGCAAAGCTGAAGATCTGGCAACGACGTACAAGATTGTAGCTAAGGCAAAAAAGTGCGTTATTTTACCGGATTGTCTGTATGAATACCGTGTTCGCAGCAACTCAATCCTCGGAGAGCTAACGTCAGACCACTCTAAGGCTATAAAGTACTATGAAGATGAGCTTCTTGCGTTCCACGAGATAATTGATTGGGCTATTGCTCAAAAGCGAGAAGATTATCAAAATCTTGCGTGGAATAACGAATTAATGCATTTGTTTAATCATTACAAAGAGCGGATTGTAATCGATGATAATTTAGGAACCAAATGGGTGCACAATAAAATATGCAAAGAGCTTTCTGCTTTTAACGTAGATGGAGTAACTTCCTCTAATCGATTTAAAGCGTTCCTATTCAGGTTTGGGTTTATGCCTTTTTGCTATCGAGTAATGGGAAAGTTGAAAAAAAGAGTCAAATCTATTTTGCGAAAAGAATGATATAATAAAAGAATTCTTTTACATCTAGTTTAGTTTTTGATAATTGAATTTACGTCGTTTAATCAGCTGGTTTAAGATTGTGCCATAAAGATTAAACCAAAAAAGACTTACTATTTTATTTTAATTGAAAGCGGGATGAAATATGAATTTCAAATCATTTATTAAAAAAAAGATGCCTGTTTCTTTTATTGTGAAAAGACAGCGCTGGAAGACTCTTTGCTTGTTGAAGCATGAGGGGAAAAGGGAATTCAGACGTTTTTCACGGGCATATGCTGCTCCTGCATGTTCAGATCAAGTTCAGATGGAAAGCCTCTTGACTTTCTTTGTCCATCAGATTGAAAAGGGCTTTTCGTTTGATACATACCAGTACGGTCGTGGTCGTGGCGCTTTGCGTAATATTGCTGATCTTTCTGCAAGACTTATAGAGGCTGATGCACAATGGCGTGACAAATCAATTTATAAGGACATGGTGCTTGCTTTGGGAGAGTATTGCCGACGCCATGTGGCAGCCAATCAAGATATCGCATTTGTGACAGAATTGTTTGATGAAACCACCAAACTTGATATAGTGGCTGCTTCTAAAAAAGAATATCCTAGTATTCAGCTCTCTTTGAGTTCTAAAGTAGATAATGCCACCGTTCCTTTTAAAGAGTTGGTGGAACGGCGGCACGCGGTCCGGGCGTATTCCAAGAAGCCTGTGGCACGAGTTGAACTTGAAAAGGCAATTGAAATGTCTCTTCGTACGCCATCTGTATGCAACAGGCAACCAGCCCGTGTCCGAATTTTCACGGATCAGCAGTTAATTAGCAAAGCTTTAAAAGTGCAGGGCGGTTTCGGAGGATATGACATCCCGCCAGCATTGTTGCTTGTGACTGCTGACTTGCGCGCATTCATGGGTGCGAATGAGCATAATGAAGGATACGTTGATGGTGGACTGTTTGGCATGTCATTGTTGTATTCGCTGGAAACATGCGGTCTCGCGGCATGTCCTCTAAATACGATGTTCAGTGAAGAGGCTGATGAGCAAACTCGATCTATGCTCGCTGTTCCGGATAACGAGGTGTTCATTATGTATATTGCAGTAGGACACTTCCGCGAAACCTCCAAGATTTGCCGTTCCCAAAGGTTCGGGATTGATCGAGTATTGATGAACTGATTACGGGGGTCTTCTTGGGTAAATACAAGAATCTACTGGTGAATATCGGCTTATTCACATTAAATACGGTATCAACGAAATTGATTACATTTCTGCTGGTACCGCTATATACGTATTTCTTGACTGCGGCGCAGTACGGCGTGACCGACATGTCTCTTACGGTGGCGGGTTTGGTCACGCCTGTCGTTACCCTGTCCATCGGCGATGCCACCACTAGATATATCATCGATGATCCCGATGATAAGGAACGATATATATCTGTTGGGTTTTGGGTGACTTTGTTTGGTTGCCTGATTATGCTCCTTCTGCTTCCGCTATTAGGGCTGTCCATATTCGGCGGCCTCGGGAATTACAAATGGTTCTATCTTGCCTATTTTGCTTCATCCGCTTTCAATGCGTACTTGGCAAATGTGGCAAGAGGTTTGAACCAGATTAAACTCATCACCTGGGCATCTATAGCTTCGTCGCTTGTTTCGGCTCTATCGGCAGGTTTGCTCATCGGTCTGCTTAATTGGAAGGTCGAGGGATATTTTGTTTCGTTGATTTTCGGCGGGCTTGTTGCAATTGTTTTATATCTTATATTTGGTGGCTCATGGAAATACGTACGTATTCCCAAAAAGGAACGCGACCGTCATTTTCTTAAGAAGATGCTGCTGTATTCAGTGCCGCTGATGCCCAATGCTATCTTCTGGTGGGTTGGCACAAGTGTGAACAGATTCTTCATTACCAGTATGCTCGGTATCGGTGCTTCCGGCTTATTTGCTGCGGCCAGCAAGATACCGAACGTAATGAATATGGTCTCTTCCACGTTTTGGCAGGCTTGGAGCTTGTCTGCATTCCAAGAGTTCAAGAAGACTGATACCGGCAAGTTCTATAGCAATGTGTTTGCGGTGTTTCGTACGTTCTGTTTCCTCGCGGCATCAGGACTTATGTTGTTGACACCGTGGCTCGCCTCATTGCTTTTGCAGAAGAAATTCTATGATTCGTGGCCTATTATTCCTGTCTTGATTCTTGCATTTCTGTTTAATGTGTTCGCAGGATTCTATGGAACGGTCTTTACTGCAAGTATGAAAACCAAACATCTAATGACATCGACTGCTGCTGCTGCGATCGTCGTTGTTGTTCTGACTTGGCTGCTCGTCCGTATCATGGGACTGCAAGGAGCTGCGTGGGCTATGGTCGGCAGCAACCTAGTTATGTATGTCATACGTGTGGCTATGGCTCATCCGATTGTCAGGATAGCGGTGAACTGGCCTCTTATGCTGATCAATATCCTGATTGTAGCTGTTCAAGCATGCATAATGGCATGGCATCCATCCAGGTACTTGTTGATCTCTGGTGTGCTCTTCCTTCTTGTATGCATAGTATCTGCGTTGGATGCCTATCCATTCGTAAAATCTTTGGCAACTGCAATCAGCGGAAAGTCACTGCATAAAAATGGCAAACATGTCGGGAAATAGGGATTTAAGGAGATGAATAATGAGGATAGGAACCATTACCTTCCATTGTGCATATAATTTTGGTTCTGCACTGCAGACTTATGCACTCAGAAAATATCTCACGAATTTAGGCCATGATGTACATGTTATCGATTATCGGAGCGCAGATTTCAATGGGTATAAGATTTTTCGTGGAATAGGGGTTAAATCATTTATTGCAGATTTGCTCTTTCTTCCAGGTAATTTACGCAGGCGCAGCAGTTTTCAATCTTTCTGGCATAAATGTTTTGGCCTGACGAGCCGGACTTATGAGGGGGCTGATGCAGAACGTTCTCTAGCTGAGGATTTGAAGGATTATGATGCGCTGATTTGTGGTAGCGATCAGATTTGGAATTTGGATTGCACCTTAGGGCCTGTTCCTCCGTTCTTTCTTTCTTTCGCTTCTGATGGAACAAAGAAAATTGCGTATGCGCCTAGCTTGTCGCATGCCAAGTTTGAAGAAAAGAACTTCACTCTAGAAGATAAGAAGCATGTCTCCGAGTGGTTGAATCGTTTTGATGCACTTTCTGTGCGTGAGCTTTCTGTAGCAGGGCAGTTTCAACAACTGACTAATAAGCATATTGTTGAAACGCTTGATCCGACGCTTTTGTTGAATTTAGAGGATTATCGACATATACAGGCTCCGCGACTTCCAAAGAAGCTGGAAGCAGGCAAATATATATTTGCATATACGTTATGGCCGAATAAAGATATGGTGCATTATATTGATAAATTGGCGGCAAAACGTGGACTAACTATCGTTTATTACTCTCAGAAGCCGATTCGGTATCAATCGCACGCGATCAATGTATGGGGAATTGGCCCAGCTGATTTTCTTACATTGATTGATAAGGCAAACTGTGTGATTTCGAACTCTTTCCATGCAACGGTGTTCTCCATTCTCTATGGCAAGCCATTTCTTACGTTTGGTACGGAAAAGAGTAGTTCTCGCATGAGAACGTTACTTGTCAAACTGGGTTTACCTGAAAAGCATCTTTTGCCTCCTGATTTCGAGGGCGGAAGTAATGTTGAACCATTTGCCTCTGTACTGAATATGGCTCGACTTAATAATCTTCGTGCAGATTCTGAACGGTTCCTTAATGATGCACTGATGTAAAAACTCTCAACTAGTATTTGGCATGGAATTTATTGCATGCTGCTTATTTTTTCAATTTTCATAGCATGTTTGAGTTAAGGAGTGCGGATATTTTCTTGGAGAGATAGTCATACAGCTCCTTATCTGAGATTTTGTGAGGATGTCTTGTTCCCGCCATGAGGGCGACTGGGGTCCACCAGAGTATGGGCGGATCCCAGTCGTTTGTTTTGGGTTATTGTTTGGTGGTTACCACGCAGTTTGGTGTGACGTCGGTCACGGCCTGACCGCCCGAGACGGCCGCGGACTCGCCCTTCACGTCATACAGCTTCCCGCCGTTGTCATCCGTCGTGGAACCATACGAGAACGACAGACCGACCTTCGTGGAGCCCGCGGAAGGCACCGTGGCCTTCCACCAGCCTCCGCACGCCTGCGTCATCTCCATACCGCCGGTCGTGTCCGGACTGCCGTACACGCGCCACTGCACGCGCACGCGCTCCTGCGTGGACGAGGGACGGTACCAGACCGTCGCGGATTTCAGGGACTGTCCGACCGGCCTGAACGACCACTGCTGGTTCGCGCCGCCGGTCGACGTCCACACGTCCACGTTCGTCCCGTTCTTCGTGGACCATCCAGCCACATCCAGGACCAGCGACTGCGACATCGCGGACACCAGGCGGTACGACGAGCCGGACCTGACCGCGACCCACTTCTGGTTGCGGCCGCCGGTCGACGAGTACTGCAACGCGTTCGCGCCGTCCTTCGCGGAGCCTCCCGCCACGTCCAGGACCTTGCCCGAATTCACGTTCGCGAGCGTCACGTAGCCCTTCGGGTCGTGCGTCACCCTCCACTGCTGGTTCGCGCCGCCGGTCGCGGTGTAGATCAGCACGTTCCCGCCGTCCTTCTTCGAGCCTCCGGCCACGTCCAGGAGCATTCCGTCCTTCAGCCTGGTCGACACCACGTACGTGCCGTCCTCCAGATCCGACGCGTGGGCCTTCGCCAACGCGTCCAGCTCGGCGTACGGATCCTGCGCCTCGACCGTGACCTCGACGGACGCGCTCTTGACCTGCGCCGGAGCGGTACTTGCCGCCTCGGAGCCGTCTCCGCCGACGCCGAACATTTCGTACATAGCCTTCTTCATGTTGCTCTTCTTGTCCATGATTTTCTCTGTCCTCCCTAAAAGTCTGCGGTTGATCTGCCATGCTGAACGGGAAACCCGGTCAGGAAATAAAAACGTGACGCGTCCTTATTCCAAAATTCGAGGGGAAGCGACTTGATTCCCGACAATTTTACAAAATAGAGCATACCACAATATTTGAGCGGGTGCGAACAATCTGTCTGAAATGTATGTTTTTGCGGCACGAAATGCATACCGCGTCTGCCGGACTCTTGGCAGAGCCGGGAAAATATGGTATGATGAGACGAAAAATCGCTCGACGCGGGCGACGCTCGTGCGGGCGCTGCGCGTATGGCGCAAGAAATAGAAAACGCAGCACCGTGCGGTGCTGCGTGCGCTGCGGGACGCGTGAGGGCGGGAGCCCTCTGTGCAAAATTTTCAAGAAAACAAAGGAGAGCGAGAAAATGGAGCTTTGCTTCAATGAAATGACCGTGATGAAAAACGGCACGCTGCCGGAGGATATCATGCTTTGCGCACAGGCGGGCTTTTCCGCCGTCGAGCTGCGCAAGGGTACGCTCCTGCGCTATCTGCGCGGCG
>OLNY01002589.1_pt1 | contig 12429 bp, 9 predicted proteins | sample 1671981 | NCBI WGS metagenome assembly OLNY01 (sample SAMEA3136632, study PRJEB25190) | human gut metagenome | biome: human gut; feature: human-associated habitat; material: faeces | place: Austria | collected 2013 | reverse complement strand
TTTCCTTGAAAAGTAATCTTTCAGAATTTCTTTTTTTCCTGTCCCCATCCCCAAATCTTTTTCAACTGATTTGTAGAATCTGGAGTAAACAGCCGCCATAAAAGTTTTTGTGCCGGATTTCTCAGAAAAAATTGAAAAAGAAGTGGCTATTCTAAGCTTGAATTTTGCGACTTTGCGCTGTGGAATTCTGACTGTAACCTTGCGAGCTCGTTTTCGATGCCTTAGCAGGTCGAAAGAAGCTCCAGTGGAGGTTCCTTCGAGCCAAGGTTGTCCTATCAGGCAGAATGGAACGTTTAGCGCAACGGAACAAAATCAAGCTTAGAATACTCCTTCTCTTTGTTTTTTTGAGCAACTGCCTGCAATTTTCTTTGTAGCGGCGTCTGTTTAGTTCTAAAAACTAGTATTTACTTAAAAGTTACGATTGTTACCCCGGCATCCCCTTCGCCGAATTCTGCAAGCTTATAGGACTTCACAAACTTCAGTTTACGGAGATACTCGTGGATTCCCTTTCGTAAGGCGCCAGTTCCCTTTCCATGAACAACCCGGACAGAAGTAAGTCCGGCGATCATAGCATCGTCAAGGTATTTTTCAAGGCGGGCGATTGCCTCATCCACAGTATTTCCGAGAAGGTTGATTTCCGGATTGATTGTTGCAGCCTTATTGATACTGTAGCGGTCTTTTGGCTGATGCTGTGGTTTCGGTGCTTTTTCTGGAGCGAGAAGTTCTAAGTTTTTGTAGTTTACTACAGAACTTAAGAAGCCCATCTGGATTACAAGGTCTCCATCCTTGTTGGCAGCTTCTTTTACAGTTCCGTTTAGAGAAAGTGTAGTTACAAATACAGAATCGCCTACTTTGAAGTCAGAAGGATCGGAGATAGTGGAAGACTTCTTTGCCTTATAGGCGAGCTTTTTGTCAAGCTTACTCATGCGGCCTCGGAGATCACTTCTCTGTGCTTCCATTTTTTTCATGTTGTTCTGCTTTGGATGCTGTCCCCATGCGTGATATTTACGAATGGATTCATCAGCAACTTCCTTGGCTTCTTCGAGAATGTTTCGTGCTTCCTCGCGAGCATCACGGAGCATCTTGTCTCGTTTTTCTTTAATGTCATCCTGTTTTTCTTTCAGGCTGTTCTTTAAGTTCTCGATTTCCTGTTTTGTTTTGTAAAGTTCAGACTGTTCTTTTTCAATTTCAGCTTTGTTTTTCTCTAATTCAGAGAGCATGTTTTCAAAGTCAATGGCAGTCGCATCAATCTGGGAGCGTGCCTGTTCGATAATGTAGTCTGGCAGGCCAAGACGTTCACTGATGGAGAAGGCATTACTTTTTCCAGGAATACCGATTAAAAGGCGGTAAGTTGGAGAAAGAGTCTCAAGGTCGAATTCACAGCAGGCATTCTCTACGCCAGGTGTGTCCATTGCGTACATTTTTAGCTCAGCGTAATGTGTTGTTGCAACTGTACGAATCTTTCCTGTATGCAGGTCATCTAAGATGGCAATGGCAAGTGCCGCACCTTCTGTCGGGTCAGTTCCTCCACATAACTCATCGAGTAAAACGAGAGAATTGGGGTCAGCTTCGTCTAAAATGTGGACAAGGTTCGTCATATGAGATGAAAATGTGGATAAGTTCATCTCAATACTCTGCTCATCTCCGATATCTGCAAAAATATCAGAAAATACAGCAAGGCGGGAACCCTGAAATGCAGGAATGTGGAGTCCTGCCTGTCCCATAAGCTGGAAGAGACCGACTGTTTTTAAGGAAACGGTCTTACCACCAGTATTTGGTCCGGTGAGCAGAAGCATATTAAAGTCCTCGCCAATATAAATATGGATTGGAACGACTTTTTTCGGGTCAAGTAATGGATGACGGCCCTGCTTGATATCTACAATTCCGTCTGTATTGAAAATCGGTTCGGTTCCCTGATATTCTTTTGCATATTTTGCCTTTGCGAAAATGAAATCAAGCTTTGTCAGAATCTTCTGATTTTCCTCTAATTCACGGCTGCAGGAAGCGGCCTGTGCGCTTAAAGACTGGAGAATCTTTTCGATTTCCATTTTTTCTTTAATATCTAATTCTTTCAAATGGTTGTTTAACTGGACAACGGCCATCGGCTCGATGAAAAGTGTAGAACCGGAAGAAGACTGATCGTGAATCATACCCGGAAAGGCGTTACGATATTCTGTTTTTACAGGAACACAGTAACGGCCATTACGGACGGTAATCAGCGCATCCTGAAGCATTGTCTTGTTATTTTGTGAGTTGATAACAGAAGTCAGCTTATTGTGGATGGAAATATTTGTCTGTTTGATTTCGCGGCGAATGTCTTTTAATGCGGAAGAGGCATCATCACTGATCTCATCCTCAGATAAAATACACTGTGTAATTCTCTGGTAAAGGAATTCTAATGAATCAAGTTCTCCAAAATAGCTGTTTAAGGAGTCATATGCCATTATGTCATCTTCCGTATCGCCGTATTCTACAGCCTGTGCTGTAATAGAAAGAAGACGGGCAATATCGAGAAGCTCCTTTGTATTTAATGTGGAATCAATTTCTAATAATCTTAAATGTGGACGGATATCAGAAAGTCCCTGAAAAGAAAGATAACCCGTCTTATAAAGCCGGGTCAGTGCATCTTTTGTTTCTGTCTGTGCTGACAAGATTTCTTCGTAATCAGAGGAGGGAAGCAGGTCTTTACAGAGTGCCTTTCCCATGGTCGAAGAAGCAAAAGTCTCCAGCTTTTTAATGATTTTATCATATTCTAATGTGATTAGTGCCTTTGTATTCATAAATAAAATCCTCTCAAAAATTTAAGTTCAATCTTGATATGCATCTTAATTTGTGATGGATGCAGTATGCAGGAAAACGTATTGCAGAGCTATGTAAAGAGAAATAATCCAGATAGTATATAGTTTGTACATAGTTTTACTGCGTAAGTTATGATTGAATAAGATTTTCATATATTGATAATATTAGATTAACTTGTTAGTAGCGAGCCCGAAAGCCCTTTTCATCTGCTACATTTACAGAAGGAATATTTGTAATGTCCAATTTGTCAATGCGGATGAAGCGATTCCCACCTGGCCGATCAGAGGATAACTCCTGTAAAAAGAGTTCCACACGGTGGTCTAGTCCCTGGACTTCCATCTCTACCGTACCATCATAGAGATTGCGGACCCAACCCGTCACATTGTACTTTTTTGCAAAACCGGTTACTGTAAAGCGAAGACCAACGCCCTGTACGCGGCCGTGTGCAATAATGTGTTTTCTAATCATAATGCTTACCTACAGTCCGATACTGTGCCGGACTATTCCTTTCCTTAATTTAATGCAAAAGTAATTGTGACATGAAATACTTCATTTGTCAATGAAGACGGGGCGTAAAGCCTTTAAAAATGCGGAAAAATCTGCGAAATAGAGCATTTTCTTGGTTGTCAGCCTATTAAATTTAAGCTATAATATGTGAAGTAATTAAAGAGATGGATTAGAAAGGAAACGTATATGCGTTATATTAATGAACTCAGAGAAGGAGATAATGTCTCTGAAGTGTACCTTTGTAAAGTAAAAAATATTGCGAAGACAAAAGCGGGAAAGACTTATTATTCCATGATTTTGCAGGATAAGACTGGTGTCATTGACACAAAAATCTGGGATTTGAATAATGGAATCGAGAATTTTGAACAGATGGATTACATCCGTGTAGAGGGTAATGTCACAAGCTTTCAGGGCAGTCCGCAGCTCAATGTCAGAAGACTGCGTAAAGCCAGAGAGGGCGAATTTGCAATGGAGGATTATATCCCATGTTCCAGCAAGAGTATTGACGGAATGTTTAAGGAATTATCTTCTTATGTGAATCATGTACAGAACATTTATTTAAGACAGCTATTAGTTGCTTTCTTTGGAGATAAGGAATTTGCAGCCAAGTTCAAGGCACATTCCGCAGCGAAAAGAGTACATCATGGATTTATGGGCGGTCTTTTAGAGCATACATTAAGCGTAACGAAACTGTGTGATTTTTATTGTACGCAGTATCCGGTTTTGAATAAAGATTTACTTATTACAGCAGCAATCTGTCATGATATCGGAAAGATTGATGAGCTTTCTGATTTCCCGGAGAACGATTATACAGATGTCGGACAGCTGGTCGGCCATATCGTAATGGGAACGATGATGATTGATGAGAAGATTAGAAATATTAATGGTTTCCCAGCGAAGCTGGCGAATGAATTAAAGCACTGTATCTTAGCACATCACGGTGAGTTAGAATACGGTTCCCCTAAGAAGCCGGCATTAATTGAGGCATTAGCTCTTAATTTTGCAGATAATACTGATGCAAAGATGGAGACGTTTATTGAAGCACTTGCAGAAGAGAGTCGTCAGAGCGGTGAGTGGAAAGGTTACAATAAATTATTTGAAAGCAATATCAGAGCGACAAGTCATTTAGGAGAAAAGGATTGAATAATAAAGTGAAATCAGAACAGAAGTTGAATTTGAAAAAGAATCAGGAAATTTCACTTACAATCGAAGATTTTACAAAGGAAGGGGAAGGTCTTGGCAAGTACCAGGGCTTCCCTTTCTTTGTTAAAGACACGGTAATCGGTGATGAAGTGAGAGTTTCCATAACAAAATTAAAAAAGAATTACGGTTATGCCCGTCTGGTAGAAATTGTAACACCATCAAAAGACAGAGTAACCCCGCCATGTCCGGTCGCAAGACAGTGTGGAGGTTGTAAGTTACAGCAGATTTCTTATGAGAAACAGCTTTCTTTTAAAAAGAGTCTTGTGGAAGGCTGCCTGATGCGTATCGGCGGTTTTGGAAAAGAAGATATTGAGCAGAAGATAGAGCCAGTATACGGAATGGAAGAACCGTGGCATTACCGCAATAAGGCACAGTTTCCTGTCGGTTATGACAAAGAGGGGAACCTTGTTGCCGGATTTTATGCGGGCCGTACCCACTCCATCGTGGCCAATACAAATTGTGCGATTCAGGCAGAAGTAACCCACCCGATTGTTGAAAAAGTTCTTACTTATATGAAAGAAAATAAGATTTCTGCATATGATGAGAAAAATCACAATGGTTTGGTGCGCCATATTTTAACCCGCATAGGATTTACTACTGGCGAGATTATGGTATGTCTTATTGTAAATGGTACGAAAAAGCAGTTGAAACATATTGATAAACTTGTAGATGACTTAAAAACAATCGAGGGAATGACAAGTATTATCGTAAACACGAATACTGATAAGACAAATAAAATTTTGGGACTTCGCTGTGAGACTGTATGGGGCCAGGATTATATTGAAGATTATATCGGTAATATTAAATACCAGATTGGGCCGCTTTCTTTCTATCAGGTAAACCCACAGCAGACAAAGGTTCTTTATTCTAAAGCATTAGAGTACGCTGAGCTGAAAGGGCAGGAACTTGTGTGGGATTTATACTGCGGAATCGGAACTATTTCCCTCTTTTTGGCGCAGAAAGCAAAGCAGGTTTACGGTGTAGAAATCATTAAAGAAGCCATTGATGATGCAAGGAGAAATGCCGCATTAAATCATATGGATAATGTTGAATTTTTCGTTGGAAAGGCAGAAGAAGTCGTACCTGCACAGTATGAAAAGACTGGGATTCATCCAGATGTCATCGTTGTTGATCCACCAAGAAAGGGCTGTGATGCGATACTCTTAAACACAATGCTCGATATGGCACCGAAGCGCATTGTCTATGTAAGCTGCGACCCGGCAACATTAGCAAGAGATTTAAAGATACTGTGTGAGGAAAAATATACCTTGGAGAAGGTATCCGTGGTAGATCAGTTCAGCCACTCGGTTCATGTGGAGAGTGTTTGTGCTTTGAAAAGAGTAGATGAATAATTTTGCTATATTTGCTATAATATAGAGAGTGTCTGCATTAAAAAAGACTGGAAAGCATTTTTTAAATATACTTTAGGTAAATAGTTTTTTATACTATATTATTAGGACCTTTATAGAGAAAATAAGATAAGAATGAAAAATTATCCAGAAACTATGATAGGATATATTGTTTTTTGTCTTTTTAATTATAGTAGTATTTTTAATTGCTATAGACACATCTTATGATAAAACAGAGGAATTGAACAAGAATATTCTTAAAAGATTTTCTGGCAGGCGTACCTAAGAAAAGATATATGTAGATCAAGAAAAAATATTTACAAAAGTATCATGGGAGGGGCGGAATATATGAAGTCAATCAAGAAATACGAAACAATTATTAATGAGGCACTGCGTTCAGCACTTGAATACGATACTCCCGAGGGGCAAATTAATGAATTTATCAGTTTTTTTGGAAAACATATCGGGTCTGACAGAATTTATATTTTTGAGGATGACGAGGAGCATCATGTAACAAATAATACTTATGAATGGTGTGCAGAAGGAATTACTCCGCAGATTGAGCATTTGCAGGGTGTGAATATGGAAGTAATTGATTGGTGGTATGATACTTTTGATGAGGGAAAAAGTGTTATTATTTCTGATGTTGAAGAATTAAAAGGAGTACATCAGGTATCTTACAATATGCTTAAGTACCAGAATGTTTGTAAAGTAGTTGTCAGCCCATTACGCCATAAAGGGCAGATAAAGGGATTTTTCGGTGTAGATAATCCACCGGCTGTAGATTACAATGCATTAACAATGTTTTTAGATATGATCGGAACCATGCTGATTTCTCTTTTAAAAATAAGAAATACATTTCAAAAAGAGCAATATAACGCAAGTATGAGCAGCTACTCAGCACTTTCTGAGATTTATTTATGTATGCATTTAATTGATATAAAAACAGGAAAGTATGAGCAGATAAAAAATGTAAAACATGTAGAAAAAGAATGTGAAGAGCTTGATCAGGAGAATTTTTCAAAAAGAGTATATACAACTATGAAATACTTCTGTACAGAAATGTATTTATCAAGTGTACTGGAGTTTGTGGACTTATCAACATTAGACAGACGATTAATGGAAACAAACACAATCGTTCATGAATTTATAGGTACAGTTTCCGGATGGTGCCGCGAGCGCTTTATCAAAGTAGATAGCGATGAAAAAGGCCGTCTGTGGCATGTTCTTTACTGTGTGGAAGTGATTGACGAACAGAAACGCCGGGAGAAAAAGCTGCTGTATCTTTCTGAAACAGATTCCATGACCGGTATTAATAACCGTGGAAGCGGGGAGCGAAAGATTACAGAATTCCTCGAAAAAAAGAAAGGTGGCCTGTTCTGCCTTTTAGACTGTGATAAATTCAAAAAAATCAATGATACATATGGACATGCCGTTGGAGATACCGTTCTCATTAAGCTTGCAGCAGTCCTTCAGCGAGCCTGCCGTGAGAATGATATTGTCATGCGGCTTGGAGGTGATGAATTTGCGATGTATCTTCCAGGAATGCCAGATAAAGCACAAGCGGAATCATTTTTCAAACGTTTATTTACGCAAATAGATAAGATTTCCATATCGGAAATGCAGGGAGAGAAAATTAATGTGAGCTTGGGTGCTTCTTTATATTCGGATAAAGATAGAGCAACTTTTGATACGCTATATCATGAGGCGGATGCGGCAATGTATGAAAGTAAGAAAATTGTGGGGAATCATGCAATAATATATTCTGATTTGCCACAGGCAAGGCAGACGCCACTGTAGAAGAATTATCATTTCTTTAAAGAACAATAATTTTGCTATCACAGTGAAAAAGTTCAGAGTAAAAGTATGAGAAATACTTCTGTTCTCGGTGGAATGTAGCAGCACAGAATTAGGCTACAGACAGAACACATCGTATCGGGCAAAAAATGTAGTGAATGTCCTCAAATTAGTTACCAAGGATACGATAGAAGAAAAAATTATTCATTTGCAGGGAAAGAAGGCAAAACTGGCAGAGGATATTATAGAAGGCAAGGAGACAGCAGAACATTATTTAATCCGAGAGGAAATCATAGATTTGTTATCAGAAAAAGACAAATAATGGAAATATACTGTAAGTTCGCAATAAGTAATACTATCAAAGAAACTGCTGTGCAAAGAGTCAATATATTTCAGTAATAAGACAGCAATTTTCATATATCCTCTCTTTAGATTAGTGCTATAATAAAATAAATATGACTATTCAGAAATAATTCATGGAATCGCATTTGCGATGCTTATTTTTTGCTTTGAATAGCCGCAGTTTATATAACATAACACAACCGTGGGACAACACGGGGGTAGCTCGCTTATGCTTAGCACAACGGTGCTATCGAACGAGAACCGACCTCTATAGGTGGGGAGGATGTCACCATAACCAGAAAACCAAAGTATACATATTGGGAAAGGGGTAGAAAGACATGATAGATAACAAGAGACAGGAGCTGATTCATAGCCAGGTAATGGAGATTCTCAAAGAGAACCAGCTAGCATTTTCTAATGTTGCACGTCCAAAGCCAACAAAAGCTTCTACAGCAACTTCAGCATCCTGGTCAAAAGACATGGCTCCGAAAGCATCTGCAGCAACACAGGGAGCATGGGACAGCACAAATACACCGGGCGGTGTTTCTTCTTTAGCAAAGGAGAAATGGAATGTACAGGAAATCGCAGCACTTGTAACAAAGGCATTAGAAGCCAGCAACGTAAAAGTTGCATTTTCTAATAAGCCAATTCCTGCACCAACAACAATTTCCAGTTCTACGCAGCCAGCATGGAAGAAAGACGAAGACGAAGCTCCTCGTAAACCGGCAGCAGGTACACAGGGCGCATGGGATGTGACAGATACACCAGGTGGACTTTCTGCTGAGACAAAGAAAGTATGGAATCTTGATGCAATCACAGCTCTGGTAAAGAAAGAATTAACAGAGAACCTTGAGTTCTATAACAAACCACTGCCAAAGCCAACAACAGTATCCAGTTCCACACAGCCAGCATGGAAAGATGACAGCGAAGAGTATAAACCAAAAGAATCTGCATCTGCTCAGGGAATCTGGGAGAGAGGCAATAAGATTTCTGCATCTACACAGCCAGCGTGGAAGGTGGATGAAATCGCTGCTTTGGTAACAAAGGCTCTGCAGAATAAATAATATTTACTACAGGCAAGGGGAGATGTCCTCTGAAAGATAAATAAAGCATATTTGTGACTTTAGTCGCTGTGGTTTGAATGTTCGCTTGGACGCGCGAATGTTCAAACCTTGTTCCGAGGCCACAAATATGCTTTATTTATCTTTCAGAAGACTGTCTTTGGCTGCGGCAAATTACTATTTAGAAAGGAATTATTATGCAAAGTAAAATGACACTTAAAGAATGGCTGCCACTGCTTGGTATCACAGTCTCAGCATTCATATTTAACACATCAGAGTTTATGCCGATTGGTTTGTTGACAGATATTGCCGACAGCTTTCATATTACAGAGGCACATGCGGGGGTACTGATTACAGTATATTCATGGATCGTTATGTTACTGTCTCTGCCGTTGATGCTTCTATTGAATAAGATTGATTTTAAAAGACTTTTGTTAGGAACGATTGCACTTTTTGGAATCTTCCAGATGCTGTCCGCTTTTTCTGCTTCATATGGAATGTTAATGATATCACGTATTGGCGTAGCGTGTACACATTCAGTATTCTGGTCGATCGCATCACCGGCAGCAGTCAGTGTTGTGTCAGAAAAGTTTCGTTCACTTGCACTTAGTATGGTAGTAACCGGAACCTCAATTGCGATGATTCTTGGACTTCCGCTAGGAAGAATTATCGGACTTCATATGGGCTGGAATATGGCATTTTTCTGTGTAGGAATCATTGCTTTTATCACAACCGCTTACCTGATTTTTGTATTCCCGAAAGTGCCGGGCGGAGAGTCTTTCTCCATAAAACAGATGCCGGAAATCTTTAAAAATAAAACGCTGATGGGAATTTTTCTTGTTACCTTTTTATTTGCCACATCGTATTATACGGGATATAGTTATATTGAACCATTCTTACAGAAGGTGGCTGGTCTTTCTGATAACTGGGTTACAACAACACTTACTATATTTGGTGCAGCAGGTCTTTTGGGAAGTTTTTTATTTTCCCATTATTATGACAAGAATAAATATCTTTTCGTAAAACTGGTAATGATCAGTGTGGCGGCAGCATTACTTTTATTATATCCGATATCAAAAGCACATATGGCGGTTGTTTTATTATGTGCATTCTGGGGTATGGCAGTTATGGCATTTAACGTGACATTTCAATCAGAAATTATTACTTATGCACCGGCAGCGGCTTCCTCTGTAGCAATGGCAATCTATTCCGGAATCTATAATCTTGGAATCGGAAGCGGGACATGGATTGGAGGAAGTATTTGTACCCATCTGTCCATTTCCTATATCGGAATTGCTGGTGGCATGATAGCAGTAGTGGCGGCATTGTTATGCATATTTGTTGTGATAAAGTATATGAAGGAATTTGATAGAGCAGCTTGATTTTAAAGCGGGTATTGATACTCGCTTTTTTTGCTTAAAATAGAAAAATTACGGGACGTAGAAGGATGTAATCTGAAATATGTAACAAAAATAAAAGATATACTTGCGAAAATGATGGTTTTATACGATAATAGGTACTGTTTGACCTGAAATAGAAAAATCAGGCAACATAGAGTAAAGAGAGATTGAAAATAGATAATTGGAAAATTAAATGGAGCTTCCGAGTAATTCAATTGCGGAATGCTTCAGGATAATAAAAGTTATCGTATAGGAGCATAAAAAACAAGGAGAGAAAAATGAGCAGAATAGATGAAATTAAAAAACGACGTACCTTTGCAATTATTTCGCACCCGGATGCCGGTAAGACTACATTAACAGAGAAGTTCCTTTTATATGGAGGTGCAATCAACCAGGCTGGTTCCGTTAAAGGAAAAGCAACCGCAAAACATGCGGTATCTGACTGGATGGATATTGAGAAAGAAAGAGGTATTTCCGTAACTTCTTCCGTATTACAGTTTGAGTATGGCGGATGCTGCATCAACATTCTGGATACTCCTGGACATCAGGACTTCTCAGAGGATACTTATCGTACATTAATGGCAGCGGATTCTGCCGTTATGGTAATCGATGCTTCTAAAGGTGTAGAAGCACAGACAAGAAAGCTTTTCAAAGTTTGTGCAATGCGCCATATTCCAGTATTTACATTTATCAATAAAATGGACCGTGAGGCAAGGGATATTTTTGATCTCTTAGATGAAATCGAAAAAGAACTTGGAATCCCAACTTGTCCGGTAAACTGGCCGATTGGTTCCGGTAAACAGTTCGCAGGCGTTTACGACAGAAAAAGCCAGAAAATCGATTTATTTGAAGACACAATGAAGGGTACAAAGATGGGAACGATGAAAGAAATCGCCCTCGATGACCCGGAAATCAGCAACTATGTCACAGACGAAGCAAGAGAAGTGTTAGAGGAAGAAATTGAGCTTTTAGATGGAGCCAGTGCAGAATTTGATCAGGAATTAGTTGATGCCGGAGAACTCTCTCCAGTATTCTTTGGTTCTGCCCTCATGAATTTTGGCGTAGAGAATTTCTTAAATTACTTCCTGAAAATGACTTCCTCCCCACTGCCAAGAACTTCTGATCAGGGAACAATCGACCCAATTGAGGAAAAAGATTTTTCTGCATTTGTATTTAAGATTCAGGCAAATATGAACAAAGCTCACCGTGACCGAATCGCCTTTATGAGAATCTGTTCCGGCGAATTTGAGGCGGGAATGGATGCTTTCCATGTACAGGGAGACAAAAAGGTACGTCTTTCTCAGCCACAACAGATGATGGCAAGTGAGAGGAAGATGATTGATAAAGCCTACGCCGGAGACATTATCGGAATCTTTGACCCAGGCATTTTCTCTATCGGAGATACCATCACAACTTCACCAAAGAAATTTGCTTACGAAGGAATCCCTACCTTCGCACCAGAACATTTCGCAAGAGTGCGCCAGGTAAATACGATGAAACGTAAACAGTTCATCAAGGGAATCAACGAAATCGCACAGGAAGGTGCTATCCAGATTTTCCAGGAATTTAATACTGGAATGGAAGAAGTAATCGTAGGTGTAGTAGGAACATTGCAGTTTGATGTATTAAATTACCGCCTGCAGCACGAATACAACGTAGAAATCCGTCTTGAAAAACTTCCATATGAATATATCCGCTGGATTGAAAATACAGAGATTGACCTTGAAAATCTTCGTGGAACATCGGATATGAAGAAGATTAAGGATTTGAAAGGTCGTCCATTGTTACTGTTTATCAATAGCTGGAGTGTGGGAATGACTCTGGAGAGAAATGAAGGACTTGTACTCTCGGAATTCGGAAGAGCTTAAGAATTCTGATTTGTGGGACTGCGAAGCAGACGAACTCCTGAAGATAAATGGTATGCTCCCTTTTAGGTAGACAGTTAAAAAAATAAAACTGTTTATCTGAAAG
>OLNY01002584.1_pt1 | contig 12450 bp, 8 predicted proteins | sample 1671981 | NCBI WGS metagenome assembly OLNY01 (sample SAMEA3136632, study PRJEB25190) | human gut metagenome | biome: human gut; feature: human-associated habitat; material: faeces | place: Austria | collected 2013 | reverse complement strand
TTTCGCATGAACGAATGGTCCTATTTCTTTTAGGGACTTATTTCACAGCCCCTTTCTAACGCATAAAGCTATAGAGAAAATACCCTCATTTATGAGGAGAAACGAAAAACAATTAAATATGAAAATGTGCAAAAATGTTGAAAAATAAAGGCTTATCGCCTTGAATCCGTTGGCACGAAAGGAGATAAAAAATGGTCAAAATACTATTTATATGTCACGGCAACGTTTAAAGTATGGCGAGAAAGACTTGATTTTGTAGGATTTTCTAGATAGAAACAAATAATTTACACCTTTGGAAGACCGAATCGGAATAATTAAAAAAGTTGTCATAATTCAGTTGGTCAAAAAATAATACTACACTCAAAATCAATTAAAAAATCAATCGTAAAAAAATACGATTGATTTTTTGCGCATTTTTGCATATAATATAATCATTATGGTTGGAAAGGGAACGATTACTATGCGTGAAACAAGAATATTAGAATTCAAGGAAACGATTACGAATACTTTTTTGAAAACAGTTAGTGCCTTTTCGAATTACAATGGTGGAACAATTCTTTTTGGGGTTGATGATAATGGAAATGTGAAAGGATTGCCAGATGTAAAACAGGCCTGTCTGGATATCGAAAATAAAATCAATGACAGTATATCACCTCAACCAAACTATACACTTGAAATACAGAATAATGACCAGACGATAAAACTTACTGTAAAAAGTGGTCTTCAAAAACCGTATTTATATAAATCAAAAGCATACAAACGAAATGATACAGCAACGATAGAGATAGATACACTGGAATTTTCAAGGCTTGTATTAGAAGGGAAAAATATTAGTTTTGAAGAATTACCTTGTAATGATCAGGAGCTGTCTTTTGAAATTTTACATTGCAAGCTGAAAGAAAATATTCAGATTGAAACGTTTAATCAGGATACTTTGAAGACATTGAACCTGTATGATAATGTAAATGGTTTTAATAATGCAGCAGGAATTTTAGCAGATAAAAATCATTTTTCAGGAATTCAAAGACAACTCACTTGTTGAAAACGATGGAAGAAAAAGGTGTGGTTGCAGTTGAGGGAAAAGGCAGAGGAACGAAATATATAATTAAGTGAGTGGGGGTTACAGCAATATTCCGTAAATAACATGATAGGATTAAAAGAGACTCTAATGAGAATCATTCACTCAAAGAGCCTCTTTTATTGGTTCATTTTAAAAGTTTTCGATATTCAGATGGTGAACAGCCTTTTTGTTTATGAAACAGTCGGCTAAAATACAGTGGGTTATCATAACCGACAATGTGTGCAATTTCATTTACGGCATAATTTGTGGTTTCCAATAACATCTGAGCATTAGTGATTCGGATGGAGGTGATGAACTGCATTGGTGTTGTACCAGTGAATTTTTTGAAATTCCGAATAAACCAACTGACACTCATTCCTCTGGAAGTAGCATATTCTTCGATGTTGATATCACGGTTATAGTTTTCGTTAAAATAGGACGCTGCAGTATCCATTTCATGATCGAGGTATTCGTTTTTTAGTACATGTTTACGAGTAAGCTCCCGGTGAAAAATAATCAGTAAATGGCGTAGCAGTAGTGTCAGCATTTCTTCGTAGTCCTCCTGACATCTTTGTAATTCTAAAATAATTCGTTTGAAAACACGCTCATATTCCAAAGAGGTTCCTACATGAAAGATACGCTGGTCATTCGGGAAACCATAATTTCTTAAAATGTTCTTTACATCACTTCCGGTAAAATGCACCCAGTAAACTTCTGTTTTATCAATGCCATAGTATTCATATTTCTGGAATTCCTTGGGGCGGTAAAGTACTATGTTTCCTGCTGTAACGACAGTATCGTCATCTGCGTTGTCAAAATGAAAATGAGCTCGTCCGGCTGCTATATAGATGATTTGAAAGTCAAGTCTTCCTCTGGGACGATAAGTTGGAAGCTTTGGGTGTGAGGATAGGCGATAGGTGCCACAGCTTCCTACAATAAGTGGTCGGCTTTTGTCTTTGAAGTCGATAAGGGAGTGGTTGTGATAACCGGAATTTATATACATTTTGAGTCCTCCTTTGGAAAGTGAAATGTCTGACTGCAAGCAGTCAATGGTGAACCGGAGTTATAAAGTGAATGCCACCTCAAAACCTGCGGTTTTTTCGGTGAGAGCTGCGCTCATATAGTTTTATCCACAGACCAATGTCTGACTGCAAGCAGTCAATATTGGTCTGTGGATAAAACTGCATTCACTTTAGTGTATCATTTTGTGCATATTTTGTCCATTTTTGTTTATAGACATTTTCTTTGCAAAAATGTATGATGGTTTCAAGGTAATACAAGGACGGAAGATAATGAGACACAGAAGGTATTTTATTGATTGCCTAATGCGGTGAATAAAAAAATATATATTAAAGGAGGATTACACAATGCTTGTACCACGCTTTTATGAAGATTTGAATGTTATGCATGACAAGACAATGCCGGCAAGGACATATTACATTCCGGCATCAGTTCGTATGAATGATCTAGTGGAGCATCGGGAAAGATCGGATCGTTTTCAGCTGTTAAACGGAGAGTGGAAGTTTCAGTATTATAACAGCATTTATGACGTAACGGAATCATTTTATGAGAAAGGCTATGATGTTTCCGGGTTTGATCAGGTAACTGTTCCGGGTGTATGGCAGATGGATGGTTATGACACGCATCAGTACACGAATATTCGTTACCCGTTTCCATTCGATCCACCATATGTGCCACAGGATATTCCATGTGGAGCATATGTTCATAACTTTGAATATCACAGAGAAAAAAAGGCATCAAAAGCATTTCTGAATTTTGAAGGTGTCGATAGCTGTTTTTATGTATGGGTAAATGGTGCTTATGCCGGATACAGTCAGGTGCCTCACGCTACCAGTGAATTTGATGTAACAGACTTGTTGAATGAAGGGGAAAATACATTAGCGGTTTTGGTGCTCAAATGGTGTGATGGATCGTATTTGGAGGATCAGGATAAGTTTCGGATGAGTGGCATTTTCAGAGATGTTTATTTGCTGAAAAGACCGGAAAAGACAATCAGAGATTATTACATTACGACAGATGTAGAAAAAGACAGCGTTGTTGTGAAATTGGATATGCATTTTGCAGAACCAGTGGAAACGAAAGTTACTATAGAAGATAAATATGGAGCAGTCGTAGCAAGAGGGGAAACAGCAGAGAATGGTGTGTTAGAACTGACCGTGTTAAATCCGGTTTTATGGAATGCGGAGAATCCTTATTTGTATCAGGTTATTTTGACAATGCCGGATGAAGTGATCGTTGATCGGATTGGTTTCCGCACGATAGAAATTAAGGACAAGGTTGTTTATTTTAACGGAGAAAAGATTAAATTCCGTGGAGTCAACCGCCATGATTCTGATCCGGAGACGGGGTTTGTAATCAGTATCCAGCAGATCAAAAAGGATCTGATGCTGATGAAGCAGCATAACTTTAACGCTATTCGTTCCAGTCATTATCCAAATGCACCATATTTTTATCAGATGTGCGATGAATATGGATTTATGGTGATTGACGAGGCGGATATTGAGGCACATGGACCATTTATGCTGTACCGGAAGGAGGATACAGACCAGAACCGTTTTCACCGTTGGAATGAAAAGATTGCAGATGATCCGGCATGGGAAAAGGCAATTGTGGACCGTGTCCAGCTTATGGTACAGAGAGACAAAAACCGTCCAAGCATTGTAATGTGGTCTATGGGAAATGAAAGTGCGTATGGATGTAATTTTGAAAAGGCGCTTGCATGGACAAAGAAGTTTGATCCGGACAGGATCACGCAGTACGAAAGTGCAAGATACCGTAATTATGATATTACCTATGATTATGACAATTTGGATCTTTACAGCCGGATGTATCCGTCACTGCAGGAGATAGAGGATTATCTGAAAAAAGACGGAAGCAAACCGTTTCTGCTGGTAGAATACTGCCATAGTATGGGAAACGGACCGGGAGATTTTGAAGATTATTTTCAGATGATTCATAAGGATGACCGGATGTGTGGCGGGTTTGTCTGGGAATGGTGTGATCATGCAATCGCACATGGAACGGCAGAAAATGGAAAGACCAGATATTATTATGGAGGGGATCATGGAGAAACCATTCATGATGGCAATTTCTGTATGGACGGGCTAGTCTATCCGGATCGTACGCCGCATACGGGACTGCTGGAATATAAAAATGTCTATCGTCCGGTGAGAATCGTATCTTATGACCAAGAAAACGGACAGATGGTTCTTCACAATTATATGGATTTTGATGATTTGAAGGATTATGTGGATATTTTCTATGAAATGACACAGGATGGCTTGACTGTGGAAAAAGGAAAACTGGCAAATGTTGTTGCATCACCCCATAGCGATGCGGAAGTGGAGTTGAAGCTGCAGGTTCCAAATACCGGTAAGATTTATCTGAAGCTTATTTACCGGTTGAAAAAGGAAATGCCGTTGCTTGAACGGGGGTATGAATTAGGTTTTGATGAAATGAAGCTTGCAAATGAGGATGATAGAAACAGACAGGCTGTAAAGTGGCTGGAGCAGGAAAAAGTAATCGGAACCATTGCTGTTAAGGAAAACGATAAGCAGATCGTGTTACAGGCAAAGGATTTTACTTATGTTTTAGATAAGCGTACCGGATTGTTTGAGGACATGCAGTTTGCCGGAAGAAGTTATATTAACCATCCAATGGAATTGAATATTTGGCGGGCTCCGACGGATAACGATATGTATATAAAACTGGAATGGGAAAAGGCACATTATGATGCTGCCTATACCAGAGCATACCGTATAGAGGTGCTTCAGAACAAGCACGGTGTGCTGATCATGGAGCATCTGGCAGTAGTAGCTGATACCGTACAAAAGATTTTGGATGTGGAAATGACATGGAAGATCAATGAAGACGGGAAAATAGAGGCGGTTATAGAGGCAGTAAAAGATAAAGAATTCCCGGATCTGCCAAGGTTTGGAATTCGGATGTTTTTGAATAAGAAAATGGATGAGATTACTTATTTTGGAATGGGACCACAGGAAAGCTACCGGGATAAACACCAGGCTTCCTGTCATGGATTGTTCCGTTCGAAGGTGGCTCAGATGCATGAAGATTATATTCGTCCACAGGAGAATGGAAGCCATTATGACTGTGATTATGTAGAGCTTACAAATGGTCAATGTGGAATTGCAGCAGTTTCAAAGAATCCATTTTCGTTTAACGCTTCTGTTTATACACAGGAGGAGTTGGAACGGGTATCGCACAATTATGAATTGAAAGAATCGGATAGCACCGTATTCTGTATGGATTATGCAATGAATGGAATTGGTTCAAATAGCTGCGGACCGGATGTCATGGATAAATATCGGTTTGATGAGGAAGCATTTCAGTTTCAGTTTGAATTAATTCCGTTTGTAAAAGGATAATACAAGACACTTGATAGCCAAAGCAAATTGTTTCTAAATAACAAATAGTGAAGGAGCGATTCTTATGGAGGAAAAGAAATACTTAAAATGGTACAACAAGATAGGATACGGATCTGGTGATATTGCGGGAAATGTAGTGTATGCATTCCTGACATCATTTGTGATGGTATATCTGACAGATACGATTGGATTGGCATCCGGTATAGTGGGAACACTGATTGCCGTTTCCAAATTACTCGATGGATTTACAGACATCTTTTTTGGATCAATGATTGATAAGACGCATAGTAAGATGGGAAAGGCAAGACCATGGATGCTGTATGGTTACATTGGTTGTGCAATTACATTGGTAGCCTGTTTTGCAGTTCCAACAAGTCTTGGCAGGACGGCACAGTATGCGTGGTTCTTTATTGCGTATACGCTGTTGAATGGCGTGTTTTATACGGCAAATAACATTGCTTATTCTGCTCTGACATCACTTGTTACCAAGAACAGTAAAGAGCGTGTGCAGATGGGTTCTTACCGTTTCATTTTTGCTTTTTCAACCAGTCTTCTGATTCAAGCAGTTACTGTTGGATTCGTTGCAAAATGTGGTGGAGATGCAGCCGCATGGCGTATGGTTGCAATTATTTATGCAGTGATCGGATTAGTTGTGAATACTATTTCCGCATTATCTGTTAAAGAACTTCCGGAAGAGGAATTAAATGAAGGAGACACAACAGGTGAAGAGGAAAAATATGGGCTGGTTCAAGCATTCAAGCTGCTGGTAAAGAATAAATTTTATCTGATGATCTGTGGTACTTATATTTTGCAGCAGTTATACAGTGCAATGATCGGTGCCGGTATTTATTATATGACCTGGGTTTTGAAAAACAAAAATCTGTTTGGACAATTTGCCTGGGCGGTAAACATTCCTCTTATCATTGCATTAATCTTTACACCAACACTGGTTGGAAAGTGGAATGGTATGTATAAGCTGAACTTGAGAGGTTACATCCTTGCCGTGATTGGCAGAGCTCTTGTTGTTGTTGCCGGATATATGGGAAGTATTCCTTTGATGATGGCATTTACAGCATTAGCAGCATTAGGACAGGGACCTTGGCAGGGAGACATGAATGCAGTGATCGCATCTTGTTCCGAGTATACCTACCTGACACGGGGAAAGCATGTGGAGGGTACGATGTATTCCTGTACTTCACTTGGCGTTAAGATTGGCGGAGGTATTGGAACGGCGGTCGTAGGATGGCTCTTAGAACTTAGTGGCTATGTGGGAACACATGCTGTACAGCCACAGTCCGCGTTGAATATGATGCAGTTTATGTATCTTTGGCTGCCACTGATCTTTGATGTACTTATTATGTTTATCCTTTCCAGAATGAATGTGGAGGAGACAAATGCAAAGATCAAAAAAGAAAAGGAGATGGTTTTGTGGTGACACAGGATTTAGTGAAAAAATTAAAAGATGGATTGTATGATGCAAAACTGAAAGATATCTATGTAGATGAAAAGAAGATATCGTATGAAAGAAATCGTTATATAAAAGCAGTGGAGAGTTATACGGTACATTTTGGCGAAGGTGAGGTATCTGTCTTTAGTGCACCGGGAAGAAGCGAGATTGGTGGAAATCATACAGACCATCAATGTGGAGAGGTGCTGGCGGCGTCCATCAACAATGATGCGATTGCTATTGTGCAGAAATTGAAAGAACCATGCGTCAAAGTTATATCGGATGGGTATGAATTGATTACGATAGATTTGGATGATCTGGACAGGAGAGAGGACGAGGCGGTAACAACAAATGCACTGATTCGAGGGGTATTAGCAAAAACAAAAGAATATGGGTATCAGATAGGAGGCTTTCAGGCTTTTGTCACCAGTGATGTGCTGATCGGAGCGGGATTATCTTCCTCGGCTGCATTTGAAACGTTGATGGGAACCATCTTATCCTATCTGTTTAATGATGGTAAAATTTCGCCGATTGAAATCGCCATGATTGGACAGTTTGCGGAAAATGTATATTTTGGAAAACCTTGTGGCTTGATGGATCAGATGGCATGCTCTGTAGGCAGCTTGGCACATATCAATTTTCAGAATCCGACCGCACCTTTTGTAGAGCGGATTGAGTTTGATCTGGATGCTCAAGGATATAGTCTTTGTATTACCGATACGAAAGGCTCCCATGCTGATTTGACAGCGGAGTATGCAGCAATTCCGGAAGAAATGAAAAAAGCAGCAGCCTGTCTTGGAAAAGAAGTGCTTGGACAAGTTTCAAAAAAAGAAATACTTGCAAATTTGCCAGGAATCAGGGAAAAGGCTGGTGATAGAGCAGCACTTAGAGCGATTCACTATGTGTGTGAAAATGAGCGAGTGCAAAAAGAAGTGGCAGCATTGAGAGAGAATAGATTTGGAGAATTTTTAAGATTAGTTAAAGAGTCAGGTGATTCTTCTTATAAGTATTTGCAGAATGTGTATGTGTGCCATGATGTGGAACATCAGAATGTTTCTATTGCATTGGCTATCAGTGATATGATTTTAGGCGTGCAGGGAGCAAACAGGGTGCATGGTGGTGGCTTTGCCGGAACAATACAGGCATTTGTACCAAATGATATTGTTACATTATATAAAACAGAGATGGAAAAGGTGTTTGGAGATGGTGCTTGTGATGTACTTAAAATTCGCAAATATGGTGGAATTCAAGTGATGTAAGATACTCAAAAAAGACAAGGAGGAATGGTTATGGGTAGCATTTTAGTATTAGGTGGAGTTGGTTTTACGGTAAAAGAGGTTGTGGAAACTGCAAGAAAAGTGACAGAACATCCAATTCCGGCGAAGGAAGAACCACGTCGAGCAGGAGATCCATCTATGTTGATCGCTTCCAGTGCAAAAGCAAGGGAAGTGTTAGGATGGAATCCACAATATGCAGATTTGGAAACAATTATCGGTACGGCATGGAAATGGCATAAAAGTCATCCAAATGGATATCAGAATGTGTAAAGGGGGGGAGTGTCATGATTAATGAGTATATCAATGAACTTGTGGCGTATGGATTGAACCAGGGATTGGTTGATCCGGAAGATGAAGTATACGTGACGAATCGCCTTCTGGAATTATTTCAATTGACAGAGCATGAAGGAACAGCGAAAGAGGTTAGATCAGAAAGAGAATTGTCACAGATTTTAAACGATATGTTGGAATATGCATGTCGGCAGGGGATGCTGGAGGAAGAAACAATTACGGAAAAGGACTTGTTTGATACAAAGATTATGGGAATATTGACACCCCATCCCTCTGTGGTTCGCAGGCAGTTTTGGGATAAATACAATATATCTCCTAAAGCTGCAACAGATTTTTATTATCAGTTTAGCCAGGCAACAAATTATATTAGAAAAGATCGAATTGCAAAGGATGAGAAATGGACAGCAAATACAGAATTTGGTACAATGGATATAACCATCAATTTATCAAAACCGGAAAAAGATCCTCGTGATATTGCAAAGGCAGGAAAAGCAAAAAAATCGGGGTATCCGAGTTGTTTGCTATGCAAAGAAAATGAAGGTTACGCCGGACATATTTCTCATCCGGCAAGACAAAATCACAGAATTATTCCGATTACATTGTGTGGAGAACAGTACAATTTACAGTATTCGCCGTATGTGTACTATAACGAACATTGTATTGTTTTCAATGATCGACATATTCCAATGAAAATTGATAAAGCGGTTTTTGCCAAATTGTTGGATTTTGTGCGGCAGTTTCCACATTATACGGCAGGATCGAATGCAGATCTCCCGATAGTAGGTGGTTCTATACTGAGCCATGATCATTTTCAAGGAGGCGGATACGAATTTGCAATGGCAAAGGCTCCATATGAGACGGAATTTTCATTAAAACAATTTCCGGACGTTCATGCAGGAATTGTAAAATGGCCTATGTCTGTGATTCGCCTGCAGGGAGAAATTACCGAATCAATAGTAAAGGCTGCAGATCATATTTTAATGCTTTGGCGCAGATATACAGATGAGAAAGCATTTATTTTCAGCGAAACCAATGGAGTACCACATAACACGATCACACCGATTGCGAGAAAAAAGGGCAACCTATTTGAGTTAGATATGGTACTGCGAAATAATATTACGACAGAGGAGTTCCCAATGGGTGTATATCATCCGCATCCGGAATACCATCATATCAAAAAAGAAAATATTGGCTTGATTGAGGTGATGGGCTTAGCAGTTCTTCCTGCCAGACTGAAAAAAGAAATGGCAGAGCTGGAACACAGAATATTGAATAAGGAGAATCTGTGGGAAAGCGATTTGACAAAATCACATGCAGAGTGGGCAGAGAAATGGATGCCAAACTATGAAATCACAGAAGAGAATCTTCATGCAATCGTGCAAAAGGAAATAGGATTTGTGTTTGCAAAAGTGCTTGAATGCGCAGGTGTTTACAAAAGAACACCGGAAGGACAAGCTGCCTTCAAAAAATTTTTGGAGTGCATATAAAAAAAGGACCATTTCACATTTGTGAAGTGGTCTACTTTTTCAGTATTCAGTTTTCACAAATAGTCCTTTTAGCCAGATTATGCATGATATACATGCTCAAAGTATCCTTTATAGAAAGCTAAAAGGTTGTTCATATAATTTTTGAATTTGCTCATTTTGTATTCCTCCTTTCCTTGTTTGCAAGTTCATTATAGGACAGGCTGGATAAGAATGCTTGCCAAATTAAAAGAAAATGTAGACAAATGTTGCAGAGGAAATCAACAATTAAGTAATAAAGGGGAGATGTATCGATGCATTTGACGTTTAAGGAAACAAAGGAAGAGGTATATGCGGCGCAAAGAGTGTCAAAACATGTATCTCCACATTTACATAATGCATTGGAGATTGTGTGCGTAACGGAAGGAACACTTGAGATGGGAGTGGGGCAGGAATTATATCATATGGAAAAGGGTGATATCGGATTTGTCTTTTCTGATATTATTCATCATTATCAAGTGTTTTCAGAAAAAACGAGCCGGGCGGATTATATCTTGGTTCCGTCTTCTTTTGCAGGAGTATTTAAAGATAAAATACAAGGATATGCTCCTAAATATCCGGTTATTCGTGCGGGGCAGATTGAACCAGATGTTTATAATGCAATTCAGGCGATTATCCAAATGGAAGAAAACGAACCTATGATTGTTCAAGCTTATGTTCAAATTGTGCTGGCAAGATGTATAGGAAAAATGGAATTGGTGGAAAAAAGTTGTGTGGGAAGTGATGACTTAATTTATCGTACTGTATCTTATATATCAGGAAATTTCAGGAGACAGTTTTCTTTGGAAGATATGGCACGCGATCTTGGAGTGAGCAAGTATGTATTATCCAGGGTGTTTTCTAAAACATTTCACCGTAATTTCAATCAGTATCTCAATGATGCCAGATTAAGTTATGCATGCACAAGATTGGTAAATACCAGTGATACGATCCTGAATATCTGTCTGGACAGCGGTTTTGACAGTCAGAGAACATTTAACAGAGTGTTTAAAGAACGCTATAAAACCGCACCAAGTGAATATCGGAAAAACAAAAGACGAAATGGGTAAGGGGATAGAAGTGGGAAATTCAAAAATATAGGAAGGCAGGACTGAGATGGTATAATAAAGTTGTAACACCAACACTGGAATAAATGATATAATCAAAATGAAAGTGAAGGTGATTAAAATGGCAAACACGAACAAACGTTATGAGCCTGAATTCAAAAAAGATGGTCCGGCTTGTATTAGAAGAAGGACGAACCATCGCAAGCGTCAATAAAGAGTATAACCTAGGAGAAGGAACTGTCCGGAGCTGGAGCAGACAGTTTGAAGAAGAATACGAAAAAAATCCAGAAGCAAAAGACACAAAAGACATTTATGAAGAAAACCGCAGACTCCGCAAAAAATTGGAAGAAGCAGAAAAAGAAGTTCGTTTCCTAAAAAAAGCAGCCGCATTATTCGCAAAGGAAATCGATTAGAGCAATACCGATTTATTGACCAATACCACAATGAGTTCGGAGTAAGATGGCTTCTTGCCCGATTCCATATTTATCCGAATTCCTACTATAATTACAAAAAGAACAGAAAGGCAGGTTATCTGGCAGACAAAGAAAAGAAAAAACAACAAATATTAAGTATTTACTATGAATATGACGGACGTCCCGGATATCGGATGATGGTTATATTTTTAAGAAGAAGGGGAATCAGTCTGAGCAGGACAACTGTACTCAAATATATGAGGGAATTAAAGCTCAGATCTGTTGTGATACCCCAAAAATCTCGGTACCGTAAAGGAGACTGTTATAAAAAATTTAATAACCTGTTAAAGCAGGACTTCACAGCAATTAGACCAAACGAAAAATGGTGTACAGATTTTACTTATTTTAATCTATCGGATGGTGCAAAAAGATATAACTGCAGTATTATAGATCTGTATGATAAATCGGTACTAGCAACCCTGAATAGCAAAAGAATTGATGCGGAATTGGCTATCCAGACATTACAGATTGCCCTTGACAGAAATCCTGTAAAAGGAAAAATTATTCTGCATAGTGATCAGGGTTCACAGTATACCTCCAGAGCCTTCACAGAATTTTGTGAGGAAAAAGGGATTCAACAGAGCATGAGCAAAGCAGGATGTCCTTATGATAATTCTCCGATGGAAAGTTTTTATGGAACATTTAAGTCGGAATTTATATGACAGAATCGGTTTGAAACAGATCAAGAGTTAAATGAAAGCACGTTGGATTATGTATATGGCTATTACAATCATATACGTCCACATTCATCAAATGGATACATGACACCGTTTGAAAAGAGATATTCCAATCAATGATTTTTTTCAGTGTGAATGTTACCAAAATGCTTGACCATTTCAGTAGGAGAGACACTGGCTATGGCAGACCACACGCTGTTAGATCCGTCCTGGTTTGCATATGATACGCCGGGACTGTGGAATAATTATA